>OFGX01000001.1_pt1 | contig 276089 bp, 247 predicted proteins | sample 1521831 | NCBI WGS metagenome assembly OFGX01 (sample SAMEA3504080, study PRJEB24116) | mouse gut metagenome | biome: mouse gut; feature: mouse-associated habitat; material: faeces | place: Denmark | collected 2011 | reverse complement strand
CCATGTGTCTGCCCGAGAACAGTTCACTTTAAGTTATTGGGGTCATTGGGCGGACCCGTGTGTCCGCCCCTACCGTAAAGTATTATCGAAAAAGTTCAAAAGCCGGAAGAAGTTTTACAAATGAAAGGAGGCTGAAAGGGCGGTGACGGAATGTCCATTCACTACCGGAAGCCCCATCAACAGAGCGTTTCAACGACTAATGAAAGGAGGAAGGAAGAGAAAGCTTTTCCGTTTGTAGAGCGAAATAACACAGTTGTTTTTTGTGGATTCAGTCATTGCAAGGCAAGCCACTTTAGGTACTTTACGGTTACTGTTTATTTTCTTCACCCTCTTGCGGTGAATTAAGAGCAATTCCTGTCTTGGCATTCATCGGACTGATGACCGCCTTGCCTGTTTTTGCCTCCAATTCCATACGAGTGTTACGAGCTATTTCTCCACCCTCTTCCGCCACCTCCATGTATTCTTTAAAAGTCTCGGGATTTTTACTTTCCGAGATTTCTTTGGTGGAAAGTTCTTTAAAAGGTTCTGCTTTGGGCGATGGAATAGATTGAATGAGGCGGATAAGTTATTGTGTGTCAGCCACATCAGTCAGACGCATTTTGCCGTCAGCCGCCTGTTTCCTTGCCTGTCCATTAAGTTAGTACAGACTTCCTTGAAAGAGAAAAGGTCAGGCGGCAATGCCGTTTCGGGCTGAATCTTCCTCCTTCGGAGAGTATTCAGCCCGGGAACCTTTTCCCTTTCACGTCTGTACAATGGACGCTGACGGCAGCGAAAACAAGCGACCGACGGAAAAATCGTTATTAGGTTTGCGATTTTATTGCGTTTTCCTCTCTATGGCTATTACGTGCTCTTGAGAACAACTTCTAAAAGTTCATTTGCCAACTTGCTATCCGTAACAGTAATTATGCTGTCTTCTTCTGATTGATAGCCGAGAATTTTGACACTCCCATACCAAATGGTCGATTTATCAATAATGCATGAGTATAGCGACAGTTTTGGCGAAATCATTATGGAGAATCCTTGACCTTTGAGGTAGTCGGTTTGCTCGCTTACTGTTGATGTGATAATCGCTACTTCAATGCCATTTGTCTGAATATTTTTTAGAATTTTGACGAAATCATTTCGTTCTGTACGATAGAGTTTAGGTGAGGATATGACAATTGATTGCTTTGAGCGTTTCAATTCTTTTGTAAAAGGAGTACGGAATGTGTACCCATTGAAAATTTGCCCCTCATAAGGAGATTGTTGCAGATTCTCGATATTATCAAACAATGTCGGACTATCTGTTGAAAGTATCCTGTAACCAATAGCTACGTATCCTTTCAGACGCTTACGATACATACTTTCGCAAACAGGTTCGTGAATATCAATGTAATCATAAATGCGTACATCTGTTTTACCTTCATTTTCCCGATGCAAACGGCCTGCATACTGAGCCACTAATCCTTTCCATGAAATTGGAAGGGCAAGAAAAAGAGTATCAAGTCGTGGATAATCAAATCCTTCTCCGACATATTTTCCGGTAGCCACTATTACAAGAGGAGCGTCATGTGGAATATCCTGAAGTTTTTGTAAAGCCTCTCGCTTATTTTTAGCAGAGCCTTCACCGGTTAATTGAACAACATTTACAATATGTGGTTCCAGTTTTTGGGCAAGTGTTTTGACATGAGATGTTCTGTTTGTCAGCACAATCGGTGCGCGACCAGCAGCAACAGCATGAAGTATATCATCTACGATAAGTGCATTCCGCATATCGGATTCCGCTAACGATTGAGATAATGCCGTAAATGATTGTTTTTCATTGGAAATCGGACGGTATGAAGTAAACCTCTGCAGCAGATAGCGTTGAAACGATTGTTTTTCTATTTGCGCTTTGGCATCTGATGAGAAACGTATCGGTCCGCACTGCATGAATATGATCGGTTGCAACCCATCTTTGCGAATCGGTGTGGCTGTAAGTCCGTAGACGAAATGTGCAGTAACTTCTTTGAGTACACTCTCGAATGTTACAGAAGATACATGATGGCATTCGTCCACGATAACCATCCCATATCCTTTGACAAATGGCTTGACATCGCCATTTTCAAAGCACGATTGCATAAGGGCTATATCAATCACCCCATGCAACGAATTTGAAGTGGAATCCAAGCATCCAATTGGGGAAAAAGCCTTTCTTCTGCCTCGTTTCTTTGGAATATCAGGTTCTGAAAAATCAATATCAAGAAATTCAGAAAGACGTTCGTGCCATTGCGAAAGCAATGCTTTTGAATGAACCAAGATAAGTGTGCTTACTTTTCTACGTGCAATCAGTGCTGCGGCAGTTACGGTTTTTCCGAACGCTGTGGTTGCAGACAGTACTCCATTGGAATAAGACATCAGCGTATTGATGGCATCTAATTGCTCGTCACGTTCCTTGCCTCTGAATTTTACGGAAATAGGACTTCCGTGATTTGTGTTGTCAATTATTTCATAATCAACTCTGCGAGATGATAACATGGTCGTGATTGCATCTTCACAACCACGAGGCATAGCGATGTATTCATCGGTAAAATCGGCACGACAAATGATTCGAGGAATATTACGGGTGGAAATGCGCATTGCCTGTTTACGGTAAAACTCCGGATTCTTGAATGCTGCAATTCGTTTGAGATGATTAACTACCGTATTGGAAATGGAATTTAGCGGAATGTATATCTTATCCAATTTATAGATGGTTACTTTTGCAAGAAAGTCTTTGTCAGTAATATTTTGTGATATCGGAATTTCCCACGGTTTTGCTTCCGATGACGTAGCCAATGCGCCAAAATCTTCCTGATGGTATTTGGCTAACAAAGCATCCACAATGTTTTCTGTTGTCTTCTTGATACTGTGTAAATAAGCCCATTGATCTTTGAACGGAAGAAACTCTTCATCGACAAAAACACTGTTACCTGCTTTTCTTGCTTTACCTTGTAGTGGTAAGGCTATAAGATTGCCAAATCCACCTTCAGGCAGCCTGTCTTGGTTAGGGAAGAAACGGTCGTAAGAGTCAAATGTAATTTTTCCGTTTCGCTTCATTGCCTCTGTCAGAATGGTATTTCCTAATTTCCTTATTTTGCTGGCAGGCATAGCCTCTTCAAAGAAAACCCATACATGTGCACCATTACCGGAGCGTGAACGTTCTATACTGTATGAAGCACCCCAATCCTTACATACTGAGATGAAAGCCAATACGTCATTTTTATATCCGTGAGTACAATTCTTGTCATCAAAATCAGCACATAAGAAGTTGCTTTTATCATCCAGTGTAATAACATACAGACCAATGACATCACAACCGTTCTCATCTTTTCCTTCTAAATGACGATAAACGTCTTGGTCTGTCAGAGGTGCGAAATGTCTGTTTGGGCATTCTGCACATTTGTACCGCTTTTTATCACATATACCCCTGCGCCATTCGTTGATACAGACCGGTTGGTATCCTCCTTTTTCGGTAGTTTTACTAAACCATCGCCGTGCAAAAACATCTTCACGCCCTTTGAAAAAACTGCGAAACAATGTAATCTTATCATCAAGAGAAAGATTGATTGGAGGAAAAGCAATGGGTGAAAAAAACGTTTCGTTGCCATTTATATTTTCGGTAGGGTACGCAATACCATGCTGCTGGAGAATGGATTTCAACTTTTCGTTTTCATTCAGCAACGCATTATACTTCTTGACAAGAATATCATATTCCGTTTGGTAGTTATCCATATCATTTTAAACTTCACGGCGTTCGTTTATTTTATAGCCATTAGTCCGCAAAGCAATGCAATTCCGAAACTGAGAAATGTTCCGGCAAGAACATACTCTGTTTTGGCAGTATCTGTATCCTTAAATCGCAAGATGGATTTTGCCGCAATAATAAAACCGATAGCCTCATATTGTCCAATGATTACAAAAATGATTGTCAGAATACGCTCCAAACCTCCAATCAAAGCCCCTGCATTCTTAATATTCTCACAAGATAGTGTTTCTCCTATTTGATATTTCTCCAAAACCAATTTTATCAAAATATTAGCAGGTTTGATGCTCAATAATATGGATAACAAGAATAAGGGTATAGAAAATGTCTCACCATAATCCACTAATTGAATAGGTAATTCAGTGGCGTTGAAACCAAAAGCCACAAATACCAATACTGCCAAATGTGCTATTTGGTCAAAAAGGAAACTCCATAGTCCTTTGGGACTAAATATTTTGGCAATATCTATCACTAAATGCGAAATCGCAATGCCGAGTGCATAAAATCCAAAATCGCAGGATGGCACTAAAACCCAAGATAATACTCCTACAATTAGCGAATGTACATATAAAAACCAGCTCTTGAGCTTTTTCTCCTCCTTCTGCTTGCAATATTCATCACTTTGCAAGTAGAAATCGGCAATGACATGGGCCAATAACAGACTTAAAAACAACCAGTTATTCATATTCCTTAAAATTTATCTGTTCAAAATACTTTAATGCTTCTTCAATGCAATACCATTTCGCTGTAGTGGCGGCTTTGTTGACACTGGATTGTTTGATACCAACCTTTGCAGCAATATCAATCTCCTTGAATCCAAGCAGCTTATAATAGATTATCTCACTTTGCCGCATGGTCATATTGTTCATTATGGCATCGGTTAACAATGCGATGATATGTAGTGGTGAGGCCAAGTGTTGTAGGTTGCTTTTAATAGTTATAGTACCTTTATTTATAGTTCCCATTTGTTCAATGGCACGCCCCGATAAATAAATGGCTTCTCCATCCAATATGCCTTCCTCAATGTTTACAATACGCATTTCTCCAAGACCCACAGCCATACGGAGACCGTATGCCTGAAATTCTTTTGTGCTGTTCTTGCCTGCTACCGCAAAAGATTTGACATACGATTTGATTATTAGGGCTACACGAAAGGCATTGCTGACATTTTGCATAACACACTCGATATAGTCACCTTTAATCTGACGACCCCAAAAATCGGGGTATCTGTCTTGAAGCAAGGCAAACAACTTTTCGATTCTTTGCTTCAATTCTATAGTCTCATGTGCTGATAATGAGGTGGAAGCCACTATGTCAGCGGAAATAGTTGCATACATGGTTTTTACTTTTTTATTCAAATGCAAAAGTAATCATTTTATCTGTTATAGCAAAAATAATAGCCTATAAAAGCTATAAAGCACAATTATAGATGATTTAGGCTATAATTATAAGATATGCATCAAAGAGGCTATATCTGATAGAGCTGCTTTTAGTGCATCAATCTATACTACAGATATAGGTTATTCAACTAAAAGCAACTTATAATATCTTGGAAGGCCGTCTATTTCAACCTATACGCTTCCTTGTACCCTTTCATCAAGGTGCGTTCGATGTCGGATGTGCGGTACAGAATCTTTCCGCCCACCTGCGTGTATGGCAATATGCCATTGTTACGGTAGTCTTGGAGAGAATAGAAAATAAGGTAAACGGTTTATCCATGCTTCAATCGGTAAACGGTAATTCAGAAGCGGACAACAATACAAATGAAACTGCAATGCAGGAGTTTAAACATGATTTGAACGGCATTAAAACATCGTTCAACCTCCTTACTGAAAACATCGTTGAACTCAACAGGGCTAACGACAAAATCCGCCAAATGCGCAAAGATGTGGAAGCCTACGAGGAAGCTGTGAGAAGACGAGCCGCCCTTGCTGAGCAAGCCCGATTAAAAGAACAGGCAACAAAAGGAGCAAGAATACAAAGCGAAGTCTATCAAAAGTAAACCAATTCAAACGGACAAAAAATGAGCGTATGGCAAATATCAAAGGCACTGTCGAATATCTTTTAGACGAATCAACCCCGATTACATATATATGAAATGGGGTTGATTTCTAAACTCAAAGTTATAACGGTTTCCAAAGAGGCAATTAATTATTGGCCAAAATTCAATTTTTAGTCAGAAACGTTTTGCCCTTTAAAATGTATCTGGACAATAGTTTTGATTTCTTCTATTGCCCGTAATACTCGGTCCTCTGTATCTATACCGTCTTTATCTTGAATAATTGTCCAATGTTCTTTGTTTTCTTGATGAAAATAGTCAAATCCATCACCGGTAGATGCTACAGATGATACTGGATGTAGAAGTGTCAGATTCCCTCCGTAATTGTCAATGTCTAGAATTTTGGTTTTATACTTGTCTTCAAGTTCTTTCGCTATTTTTTGATGTATAACATTTAGAAATGAATTCCAATGTCGACCATTAAATTGATGTTTATTTAGAGTTGTACAGATATAATCGCATGATTCATCCCAAACCAATTCACCATCTGCTCCTCTTAGCATATCAGGGTACTTTGCAAAGTAATATCGCCAATCATATTTCTGCTTTTGTTCTTGATCTTTAACAAAAGAATCTCTGATATTCGTAATAGAATTACCATTTCGAACCATTTCCAACAATTTGATTAGTACAGACATGGACTGCTCAAATTTATCTCTATTGCGGCTCTTATGTAATAATTGAGTCCATGTTGATCGATTTGAATTTGCCATATAGTAACGGCTATTATCACACTGTGCATAGTCGCCAATCGAAATTAAAGCTAAGTGGATACTTTGATAATTGTTATTATCAAAAACATCATAAAACGTATCTGTTAGGTTTAGATTTTCATACCCTAAGCCTGATACATAACCATATATAAGTGGGTGATCTTCGTACTGATACATTTTTTTAAGGTTTTCGGGCGACATTTCTGCTTTCCTTTTCATTTTATCAATTTCCTCTGCCTCCTGAAATCCGTTGAAGCCATGTTTAAGGTCTGTTTTTATAATACCTTGCAGCATCAACACTTCTACTTCGGTTAAAAGGTCTTTCATGTAATCCGAATCACCACGAATTTCGCCAGAATTGGAGTTCCATATCAGATTTCTTAAAATTCGCAATCTATTAACAAATGCAGATTCTTCAATTTCTGTTTTGTTCAAAAGATAGGTAATAATACCAAACAGAAACAGAAAATCACTATAAGAAAAGTTGTTGTTTACCAAATATAGTTTTATGCAGGCGTGAAAGAAATCCTGATTGATATGATATTCTGCAATTGTTTTATACGTTGCTACTTTCCCTTCTTCGTGAACCGATTGTGTTAAATACTTAGCGAAAAATTTCTCTATAGTACCAAACTCGTTTTTAACTTGATACCAGCAATCCATCGCTTTTTCAAAAAACTTTCTATTTTGTATAGCATTGGGTGATTCTTTATACAATAGTTTGATTAGCTCGAATTCATCTGTTGATTTTTCGATTGATTGTTGATAGCAAAGAATATGACTTATATAAAAGAAATATCTCATAAACTCCTTATCGGTCAGGTCTTCATTATCTCGATAGCTGAAAAGCATATCAGCCCATTCAACGTCAAACTTATGATTTATAGCTATTGACTCTTCTGAGTCACGTTCATATAAATCTTCAAACTCTGCCTTGAAGTGTTCAAATGGAGTTAGTTTTTTTCCACGGGAATTCATCTTAATGTATAATTCATCGGAAAGGCCATTTTCTGCCAATGGCAAGAAAAAGAACACAACTCTGTCGTCTGTTCCGGTAAGTAAACTCCATAGATTGTCTACATCAGAAAATTTATCTTTGATGGCATCAAGCATAGTAAGCATACTTAGTATGGTAGGGTCGTTATGCCAGTCACCCATAAACCAATACTGGTCTATAATCTGTTCCCTGATTGATGAACTGAAAAAAGGTGTAAATGCCAATAAGTGAGTACAAAAATCCCTTGAGCTAGGACGAATATCGTAAGTGAAATGCTCCAAAAAAGCATAATCTTCTTTGTGGATGAGATTCTTTTTTGCAGCATACCAATGAAGTAAAAACAATGTAGTAAGGCGTTGTTGACCATCCAATGGAGTAATGACTATCTTTTCCAATTTATCTTTTTCTGTTTTGCTCCATACTTTCTCTATCTCACCATACACAAAGTCCATTTTCATTACTTCATGATTACCATCAGGTTGTAATAGATAGTTTTTTATAGCGGTTAGAAACCTTTCTCTTACTCGATTAACATCAACACTAGTTCGTCCTTGGGCATAATCTCTCTGTACCATTGGAATTGTTACATGGTACTTACACAAAAATGACTTGAACGTATGCTTTTCGTACTGTTTATTATTTATTGTCATAGTGAATTTCCTCTTTTATCAGCTTAATTTCATTTTCGTTTACATCTTTATGGCGATAGAGCACATTGTTCATCGCTTCAATATAACTTTTTCTGTCTTCCTCTGACCAAAAATGCAGTTTGGTGTCTGATGAGGAATAATACTTCATAAATACATTTTTTGTACAGGCTGGTATATAGTCACCATTCCTGTCCATATCAAGCACTTTAATACGCTTCACATCAAATGTCGAATTGTTTAAAGCTGCATTCTCTCCAACAGTCAGCAGAGCCATATTTGAAAGAGAATGCAGCTGCGTTTTATCATTCCCATCTGAAAGGGTATCGACAACAGCGGATGCAATTGCAGAGAATTCATCTCGTATAGAACCTTTGTAGTTTTTGTCATCAATATGAGAAATGACACTGTCAATCTGACTGATAATTGTTGAAATAGACTGATACTTGGGTGAATCTTCTTCATAAGTATTCATAAGACCAATTAAAGAACGCTTATGTAATACTAACCAGTCCTTCCACTCCCGATTCGTATTTAGGCTTTCTGAATTTTGAGCATGAATATGCTCTAATGACCACGTACCTTCATTTTTGTAACGTTCAAACGGAAACCTGTTGTCTTCGTCACCCTTTTGGCGAATGGTTTCTACATTGAACAATAGCAAAAGTCGATGAATATAATCTGAATGATGTTCGTAACTCAAATCGACATAATCTATTTGTTCTTCATTGTTTTGAGCAAATATAACACTCTGACGTATCTTCTCTATAATCTCGTTTCTGAAGTCTGATTTCTTTATAGGATTATCTTCATTCATAGCGATATCCAATAGGTCTTTTATGCTATAGCCTATTGCTACAAGATAACCAATTTGGTGGTACAAATTGAAATCCTTATACCATTCCCATAACTGCTGATAATATCTTACTATAGTTTCCCAAGCTTCGGTTTTATTGGTACTTATCTTAAATTTGTCATAAAAGCGATTGAAAGTGAAGAAACTGCATTCATCAGTAGGTTTTTTCTCCATAATATCAAAAAACAGCTCCATACGAATTGGATAACTCTCCTTCTTTTCATTGGTAATAAAAGCCCAAAATTTATTGTTATGCAGGCCTTTCTCCATAGCATCCCATTGAAGAGCTATTTCATGTTGTTTCTTATCATCTATGCCATAGGGATTACCGGCATAAACACCATGGTCATTCTTCTTACCCTTACTAAGAAACAGAGCCTTGACGAGTTCTGCATTTGTAAGGCTGATTTTGCCAATATTTAAACGAGTGAAAATACCGACACTGTCTTCTTCCGCATCTACTTCATACCAGATAACAGTGACAAACTTCTGAAGCTTATAGTAGAAACTAATCTTTTTTGAATCTTCATTATTAAACCAATCCGAAATTATTCCATACGCTTTTTTAATGAACAACTCATCTATATTGGAAGATGGTGAATTCAAGCCTACAATATTGATATTTTCAAGTAACTCTTTGCTGCCAATATGACCATTCTCGCTTTTACGTGTGGTATATTCAATGCTGTATTTAAGATTCTGATAAAACGGAAGATACTTCATTATCAGATATAATGTAGTTAAACGCTGCTGCCCATCTATCAATTCATAAAACCCATTCTTGTTCTTTACAACAATAGGTTGGAGACAATAATTTTGACCATCAGGTATCTCATCAATATCATTAAGCAGATGTTCTATTTCATCTTTCGTCCACCTATAGCCTCTCTGGTAAGCTTCAATTACGAACTCACCAGTTATATCTCCAATTATTTTCTCTTCAAGATTCATAACACTTTTATTTTTACATTTATATCATTTGTATTGGAATGTATAGTTAATATATTTTTACAACAACTTCATTGCTATCCATGCACAAGCCTCTGCATCAGCAAGAGCATTGTGATGGTTTTCCATGTTGTAGCCACAAGCCGCTGCAGATAGGTGAAGTTGGTGACTTGGAACATCAAGACATCTACGTGATGCGGCAAGGGTACAATGGAACTCGTAGTTAGGATATTCCAGTCCATATTCCTCAAATGCCGCTTTCAGGCAACTTTCATCAAAAGGTCGGTTGTGAGCCACGAGAGGAAGTCCTGCTATGCGATTTTCTATCTGTCCCCACACTTCCGGAAATATTGATTGTCCGTCCGTGTCTTGACGAGTAAGCCCGTGAACTCCAGTTGTCCAATATGTATAATAATTGGGAGACGGCTGGATAAGACTATAAAATTTATCGACAATGTAACCATCCCTGACAATCACTACACCGACACTGCATACACTGGAGCGTCGTCCATTGGCAGTTTCAAAATCTATTGCTGCAAAATCTTTCATGCTCAATCATTTTTGTATAAGTTATACATATCCGAAATCCATCCTTTCATTGTCTTTCGGAGAGAAACCGGTGAAACAACTTCTATCATTGCCCCCACGTGAAGCAGCCTCATGACAAAATCGTATGTAGGTACAAGATATAATTCAAAATCAGCATATTCGCCATTGTCTTCCAACAGCTTTTGGCTGTGATGTAACGGCAGTGAATTAATATAAGGGATATGATCTTTATATGCCCTGATAACAATACGTTCCGGATTTATATTCATATTCGTAACAATCCCATAATATGAAGAGAAAAAATCAGATGCCGAAAAATCTTTTGGTAGTTTGAAAGTTCTATCTTCTACTTTTAAATCCTCTATACGGTCAAGTCCGTAAATTCTGATGTCATCGTATTGGACATTGTGTGCCAACACATACCAACGGTTTTCAAACAGTTTTACACAATACGGTTCGATGCAAAATGTGTAACTTTTTGTCTTGCCAAAAGCGCAATAGGTGATTGTTACCGTGCGGTTTTCTTTCATTGCTTCAAGCAATGCGGCAAGATAATCACGGGCGGATGGAACCTGATTGACGAGAATCCTGTCTTTCAATGAAAGATTCTCTCCGATAAGGTTGCCGACAGCAAATGAATCAAGCATCCATTTTTTCAAATTATCTTCGTCAATATCCTCCAGATTTTCTATGTAATACAAATATCCCCCTGCCCGTTGACAAGAGATTATTATCCCGAACTGGATGAAAATGGCATCTTTCCAACGATTGAATGTCGCACGGCTCAAAGGCCTGTAGTCACTCAAATCCTTGTTGCGCTCCCAGCGTTCCGAAATTTCTTCAAACGATATTTTCCCGGCTCGCCGGATAGTATCTATCAGCCAAGTGTATTTTTGCAGTTGAATCATTGTCGTAATATATTAACCAATACAAAGTTAACAAAAACTTATAACATATAATGATACATCCAATAAAATCATCACGACTATCTGGTTGTTGCTTTTTATCACATCGCTTTGAAATTGAAAATAGGACGAATAATATTGGCAATAATCACAGTTTCGCTAATATTGTTGATAATTTCCGAAGCCGGTTTGTAAACCATTGGAGATTCATCGCGAGTGGAATCTACAATGCTTTCGGAATAAATCCCATGCATAGACGTTTTGAAATCTTCCATAGAAATGACTTCGTATGCCTGACTGCGGCTCAATATACGTCCCGCACCGTGTGGGGCGGAACGATTCCAATCGGTGTTGCCCTTACCTATGCACAACAGTGAACCGTCGCGCATATTGAGTGGGATGATGCACTGCTCGTCTTTGGCGGCAGAAATAGCACCTTTCCGTATGACATTATCATCCGATATGTAATTGTGGACTGATTCAAACTCATTTTCAAACTTTATATCCGGGAAGAATTTGAGTAACAGTATTGATATGAGTTTGCGGTTGAGAACTGCCCGTTGTTGGCAGATACGCATATCGTGAAGATATTGTTCACGAACTTCTCCCTCCACATAGCAAAGCTCGGCAGGAATAGAAGGCTCTGCCTTCAGTTGTTCCTTACGCATTTTCTTTATAACTTCTTGAAATTCAGATTTGCGTCCCATCGCTCCAATGCTTTCTGGTCGATATTATCTGTGAAAATTTTCACATCATACCCTTCTATTGTTTTCATAACCGAATTATTATATATTGATAGTAGTATTCATGAAGACCGCTTATTCGTATAGAGCTTCAAAACCTCTACATCCACAATCAAATCTCAAGCGGATGTCTCCTGTTTTTCCATTTCTATTCTTGGCAACAATAATTTCAGCAATGCCACGTAAGTCATTGCCATTTTCATCGGTATAAATGCGATAGTATTCAGGACGATGGATAAAGCAGACCACATCTGCATCCTGTTCAATAGTTTGGAATTCACCAAAATCATTCAACTGTGGCCGTTTTTCATTGATATCCCCACGATTTTCAATACCACGATTTAATTGACTGAACGCTACAATAGGGACATTCAAATTTTTAGCCAATGTTTTTAAGCCACGTACAATACAAGCTGCTGCTTCTTGTCTGTTTGAGTATGATAACCCAGAGCCACTCATCAGCTGAAGATAATCAACAACAATCAGTTTCACTTGAAAATCGCTTATCAGACGGATTGTCTTTTTATATAACTCTTGCATGGTCAATGCAGGTGTGCCGTCAAAGTAGATAGGTGCTACATCTATTTGTTTTTTAGCATCTTCAATCTGCAATAGTTCTTCTTTGCTTAAAGCGGAAGCGTCACCCTCTTGATAATCGTATGTTTTACCACATTCAACTCGACTTAGTATATTGCAGAATCTGTCGATAAGTTGTTTGGTGGAATATTCAAGAGAAAAAAAAGCGGTAGGTATCCTGTTTCTAATGGAGATGTTTCTGAGCATAGACATCCCAAAAGCGGTTTTCCCCATAGCAGGACGACCACCAACAACAATCAAATCGCCATTATTCCAGCCACCGGTTATTTTATCCAATTCTGTAAACCCTGATTTTACACTTGATTTTTGAGTACAATTAAAACCATTTCTTCCAATACATTTCATAATTTTCTATCTTTACTTGGTTAATTTCCTGCAAAATTAGATGATAGCTGTCCCAATTTGTGATACAACACTGAGTTTTTCTCATGTTGTTACAATAATTGACACACCTGTATATTACCTTTGCGGGCGGATAATAAAAAAATGAAAATACTACATCTTTCTGATACTCATGGTTGCCATAGGCGGCAGACTGATTTTCCTGAAGCTGATATAGCTATTCATTCGGGCGATTTCACTATGAATGGAAGCAAACAAGAAGCTATCGATTTTTTGAATTGGTTTTGTGACCTTGATTATCCGCACAAGATTTTTATCTGTGGCAATCATGATGAATGTCTGTATGGAGCAAGTATAGATGAATTGGATGCCAATGTCCACTATTTGTGTAACTCCGGTATTGAACTGTACGGTATCAGATTTTATGGAATTCCGATGTTTGTGGGTGATTGCATTACAGAACAGCAAAGCCTAAACCACTCACGAATTTCAATCGACACCGATGTGCTAATTACACATACACCTCCATTTGGTTTTTTGGATTTTGATGACAGCATCAATTATGGGTCGGAAAAATTACTTTCTCGTATATCGGTAGTTGCACCCCGTTTGCATCTTTTCGGGCACATACATGCCCAGCATGGGATAAAGGTTCATAGTGGTACAACATTTTCCAATGGCGCTGTGATGAATGGTGACTATACAAATCTTGTATCCCCCAATCTTATAAAAATCTAATCTTAAAGAAATTTTCGTACCTTTGCAATCAGCTAATCATACCACTTCCATTTGATGCAAGATGAAGAAGATAGCACGTTACAAATCCATTACCTATTTCCATAAGATGGATTTATATTTTTTGAGAGACAGTGATATACCATTAAATAAAAGCATTGTTGCTAAATCATTACCTCACAATTGGGCATCTATCCCAAAGCCCTTATTCTAAGCCGATAAGAAAAACTTTCCATAATTACTGAGAAAATTTCTCTTCGAATGAATAATCCTTGCTATTTTTGCATCAAAATGTAGCAGTTATGAAATCATTATTATATATCTTTATCGGAGGAGGAACAGGAAGCGTACTTCGTTACTTACTGACCATTGCCATTCACCGCCAGACAGGGACGGCTTTCCCATGGGGGACTTTTGCCGTCAACTTTCTGGGGTGCATACTGATAGGCGTTTTTTATACGCTCGCCTCACGCATCCATGTCACCAATGAGTTACGCCTGTTGCTCACCATCGGACTTTGCGGCGGGTTCACCACTTTCTCTACTTTCGGCAATGAAAGCCTTCAATTATTAAAATCAGGTTTTTACCCGACCTTCTTTGCTTATGTGATTGGTAGCGTGGTTCTGGGAATTTTCGGAGTCATGCTCGGAGTTTGGATGAGTGAATAGAACAAAATCCTTTCCTTCTTTGTTATTACATAAAACCATCCAATTAAATTTTAGAATCAATATGAAAATAGCAAAGATTAAAGGAAGAGAGATTCTTGACTCACGTGGTAACCCCACTGTGGAAGTAGACGTGACATTAGAATCCGGTATTATGGGACGCGCATCTGTTCCGTCGGGTGCATCCACCGGTGAACATGAGGCTCTGGAATTACGCGACGGAGACAAGACCCGTTACGGAGGAAAGGGAGTTTTAAAAGCTGTAGACAACATCAATAATATCATAGCTCCGGCATTGACCGGTATGGAGTCACTAGACCAACGCGGCATTGACATGGCTATGTTGGCTTTAGACGGTACCCCCACTAAATCCAAACTCGGAGCCAATGCCATTCTGGGCGTATCACTGGCTGTGGCAAAGGCAGCGGCAAATTATCTGGACATACCTTTATATAGATATATAGGAGGAACAAACACTTATGTACTGCCCGTGCCCATGATGAATATCATCAACGGAGGTTCGCATTCCGATTCTCCCATCGCTTTTCAGGAATTTATGATTCGTCCTGTCGGTGCCAAGTCATTTCACGAGGCATTGCGCATGGGAGCAGAAGTGTTTCACGCGCTGAAAACCGTATTAAAGAAACGCGGGCTGAGCACTGCTGTAGGTGACGAGGGAGGATTCGCTCCTGTTCTGGATGGAACTGAAGATGCATTGAATTGCATTTTGGCAGCCATCGAAGCTGCCGGTTATGAACCTTTCAAACACATCACTATCGGTTTGGACTGCGCTTCATCAGAGTTCTACCATGACGGCATCTATGATTATACGAAATTTGAAGGAGCAAAAGGTGAAAAGCGTACCGCATCGGAACAGGTGGCGTATCTGGAGAAACTGTGCTGGGATTATCCTATCGATTCCATCGAGGACGGCATGGCAGAGAATGACTGGGAAGGCTGGCGTATGCTGACCGAACGCCTCGGAAATCGCTGTCAATTGGTAGGTGACGACCTGTTCGTAACGAATGTGAAGTTCCTGGAGAAAGGAATCAGCGAAGGTTGTGCCAATTCTATCCTGATTAAAGTAAACCAAATCGGTTCGCTGACCGAAACGTTGGATGCCATCGAAATGGCTCAACGCAATGGTTACACCACTGTCACCAGCCACCGTTCGGGTGAGACGGAAGATGCGACTATTGCCGACATCGCGGTAGCAACCAACAGCGGACAAATCAAGACCGGTTCATTAAGCCGTAGTGACCGTATGGCAAAATACAACCAGCTGCTCCGCATAGAAGAAGAATTGGGAAACCGTGCCGTTTACGGATATAAAAAGATTGCACATGACTTCAAAGTATAAGAAGGCATGTAAAGTCACCGCCTGACATATCATTTCGGAAGTGTGTCAAAACGTGGATAATGCTGTCGTTTCGTTCGTAGGGGCGAGGTTCGCTCGCCCGAAAACAGTTTGCTTTGTGTCTTCGGACAGGCAAACCCTGCCCCTACAGCTGACGATGGGATAGCCCGGTTTAGCTTTGACACACTACCTTTTAGTCCTATCCCAAGGGACTATATTTCTTCTTCATCTCATCCACACTCATTCCCGTGAAATAGTCTTCTATAAACTCCCATCTGCGCTCATCATCCAAGGAAGTATTACCGAAAAACAATTGGAACAGCTCAATCTGCTCAAGGAATATCTTTTCATTGTTCTCAAGCACGAAGTTTTTATAGGCTCCCGATGCCACTTCTCTTTCTATCACTTCGGGCATATTGACAGTTACCTCTACCGAAGGCACACCACCTTCGACAGTAAAATCGACCACATTGAGCATTGACAAAAGATTGAGAAGCATATTAAGGTCTGAAAAAGGCGTGATGTAGAACAACAACAAATCTCCTTTCACTCCTGTAATACGCTGAGAACAGAGCTTCTGATAGCGTGAAAGCAATAAATCAAAACCTCGGGTAACAGTAAAAATCAACTTGTCTTCATCCTTTTTCTTTGTACTGCTGATATAACTGACACTTCTTCCCTCCTCCACTCTCGATTCCAACAAAGAGGAAAGGAAACGTTTGGCCGAAGGAACATCCATATCGTATTCGGCAAAGATACTGCGCAAATCATCTTCTTCAAACTTACCCTTATTACCATATAGGCTGACAGTCAGTAAGTCTTTCAAGCGTTTCAACAGACCGGCCAGTTTTGTACTTATATCTCCCGCATCTTCTTTCAACAACACTTCATGTTTGCCGACAGCCGCCGCACGGACGCCCTCAAACAAATTGCCATTATATAAATCGCGTTTGAACTCCCGATAACCCATCTCCGAGAAACAACTCTCCCACAATGCTTCAAAAGATACCTTATAAATACCTTCCGCACCGACAACGGGAGTCATAAACTTTTTGTACGTTTCCTTGAAAGCAACATCCCCCGTCTTTTCCTGTACATATCCATCTGTAAAAAGCGTCCGGGAGTTTATCTCAACAGGATGTCCTCCAAAACGGCTGGATAAATCTTCCTCTATCCATAACAAGGCTGTTTTTATCACTTGCCCCAAATCCGATTCGTACTCCAACTTGTTCTGCTTGCGAGGCAGTTTCACTGCAAACTCAAAGTCCGACAAGGACACTTGCATCTCCCGGTTTTTTCCCTTCATTAAATAGATTTCCCAAAGCTTCTTCAAAATCATCCCCAACTGATTCTGTGTGATGGCTCCGGCAGAATGTAAACGCTTCATAAAATAGAAATCCCGTTCGTGAAAGTCGGTAGCCGCAACGCCTTTAATCTTCTTGTCACGCGCCGCACGTCCTATCTCCTGGATATAGTCGACAAATGTACTCGAAGGAGCCACATGATACACCCGGTCAATATCGCTAATATCAATACCCATACCGAATGCTTTTGTCGCAATAATCATGCGTTTGTCACCTTCCTTAAAGGCCTCGACAATCGCTGCCTTCTGAGCCTTGTCCTTCTTTCCGTAGTAAGAAGAAACCAATCGCCAGTTGGTAGACCGCACCCACATTTTAAGTCGGGTATCTATACTACCGGCAAAAGGATAATACATGATGGTTTTATGTTCTTCCAAAAAATCATCGGTACGTCCGATAATGACACGTTGTTTTGCCCTATCATAATTTTCGTCTTCCCCGATAGTAAGCAAGCGAATATCAAAGCCGATATTTTCGCGCTTCACCGTTCCCACAAACAGTCTGCAGGGGTCGATGCGCAAGGAACGGATGGTTTCAAAAACCATATCATTCCCCCCGCGAGGATTCCAGACGGCAGTTGCAGTCAGTGCAAAAACCGGGAAAGTATATCCTTGATTCTTTTTCAGATTCTCCAGATAACGTCCCAAAAACCAGTAATCCACACGGAATTCCTTACCCCATGTAGTTACCGTATGCGCCTCATCCACCACAATCAACCCAATCCGCCGGTCACCTATAAAATGTTTAATGTCATAAGCCAATAATAACTCAGGAGAAAGATAAAATAAATCAGTCTCCCCCTCGCGGACCTGACGGTATGCCTCATTCTTTTCTTCCGGCGAAAGATCGGAAGATGCATAAGATACTCTTTCATATCCCAAATCACGCAAATTTTCCACTTGATCGACAATCAAAGCCTTCAGCGGAGAAATCACTATCGTAAGCAACTGATAGGCTTGCCCCAGATAAATGGCTGGAAGCTGGAACAGTAAAGATTTACCGGCTCCCGTGGGCGCCGTCAACAATAAATTGTAAACAGAGTCGTCTGTCTTCATTGATTTTTCAGACTCTTCAATAACCTCTTCTATCAACTGTCCTTGGGAGATTTTCAATTTACCTTTGCCGGAAGACAAATCATTATAGACTTCAAAATCACGGAAATCGGTATAACCATATATTTCCTTTAAAAGTTCTTTTACGGCCGGGCGACATTGCTGCGGTAAAGATGCAGTCGCAATATTTGTTTCCTTCATGAAGAAAAAATTAGCTGGATAATATATAAATAGAAAAAGGAATGAAGACCTGCTCCATTCCTTTTGTCTTTCTGAGCCTCTTGTCGGATTCGAACCAACGACCCCGAGATTACAAATCACGTGCTCTGGCCAACTGAGCTAAAGAGGCGGGGGTGGGTAAGCTTACTATATCGCGCCGCTACAACCAACTACCTTTGCTGCGATCAAGCCCTGGAGGATTCATCAGGAGCTGGCCGTATAGGACTTACCCATTTTTGTTTTGCGAGTGCAAAGGTAGATATATTTTTTAAAACTACAATACTCTCATGCACTTTTTTTTGATTTTAGCAGAAAAAATACATTTTTCACCCCTAAATATAGCATGTATTCCTAATAAAAGCCGTACTTTTGTGCACTTATTAATTTTGTGCACTTATTAATAATGACTGAACGTAAACCGACTCTTCAAGAATGCGCAATGCGCTATGGCACGGGCATGGGACTGCTTTGGTCCTTTAAGTTCATGCTTTTTCCTTTAGGATTGAGAATACCTTTCCTATTACTCCTGTTTATTGTCCTTACATTAGGCGTCCCTCTTTTGGGGTATATTTTTGCAAAAAAATACAGAAACCGTTATTGCAACAATGCTATCAGCTTTGGGAAGGCCTTGTTGTTTACGATATTCATGTATATGTTTGCGTCCCTATTTGTAGCAGTAGTCCATTACATCTATTTCCGTTTCATCGATGGCGGTTTTGTTTTTGAATTCTATCAGAATATGATTAACCAATTCAAGACAACGGCCCAGACAGAGCTATTGCCTTCTATTGACCAATTGCAGGAAGCCTTTGATATGGTGGCGGCACTGTCTCCATTGCAAATCACTTTCCAATTGATATCAAATAATATATTTTACGGCATGCTGATAGCAATCCCTACGGCATTGCTGATTATGCGTAAACCGAAAAAACTATAAAACATGGATATATCTGTAGTTATTCCGTTATATAATGAAGAGGAATCGTTGCCGGAACTCTTTGCGTGGATTCAACGCGTGATGGACGCCAACCATTTCAGCTATGAAGTAATATTTGTAAATGACGGCAGCACAGACCGTTCTTGGGAGGTGATAGAAAATCTCCGTGCCCAATCGGATAAAGTGAAAGGAATCAAATTCCGCCGTAATTACGGCAAATCTCCTGCACTCTATTGCGGCTTCGAGAAGGCACAGGGCAATGTGGTCATCACAATGGATGCCGATTTACAAGACAGCCCGGACGAAATTCCCGAACTATACAGAATGATTACCAAGGAAGGATATGATTTGGTCTCGGGCTACAAGCAAAAACGCTACGATCCCTTGTCAAAGACCATCCCCACCAAACTTTTCAACGCTACAGCACGTGCCGTATCCGGCATCAGCAACCTGCATGACTTCAACTGCGGGCTCAAAGCCTATCGCCGGGATGTAATCAAGAACATCGAAGTATACGGTGAAATGCACCGCTATATCCCCTATTTGGCAAAAAATGCCGGTTTCTCTAAAATCGGAGAAAAAGTAGTCCACCATCAGGCACGTAAATTCGGAAAAACCAAATTTGGCGGTCTGAACCGTTTCTTCAACGGATATCTTGATTTAATCACCTTGTGGTTCCTGTCCAAGTTCGGTGTCAAACCGATGCACATGTTCGGCTTTTTAGGCTCACTGATGTTTATCTTCGGGTTTATCTCTGTGGTTATCATCGGCGCACATAAACTATACAACCTCACAAACGGCCTGCCTTATACCCTGATAACGGATTCACCCTATTTTTATCTGGCTTTGACGTTAATGATACTGGGCACACAATTATTCCTTGCCGGATTCATCGGTGAACTGATAGCACGCAACGCTCCCGAACGCAACAACTATAAAATAGAAGAAGAGTTTTGAGAATGAAGAAGTTACCAATTATCATATTATTGCTCCTGACCGCATCAGGATACTTCTGGCAGGGGTGCAGTGAAAGCGATTGTCCCCTGAGTACAACATCCCTTGCGCATTTCGACTTGCTGAGCAGTGACAGCCATTCGCCTGTCAAACTGACTTCAGAAGTCACCATTACAGGTACGACCGTGGCCGACGTAACGGTAAAAGACACATTGCCGGACGGAACCATAACAGACAAAGTTGTGAAAGACTCTGTCCTGACAGATACCCTCTACAACAAAGAAAGTGACTTGAGCAGTTTCAGCCTCCCACTCAGTTATACATCAAAAACCACCTATACGATACATTATAATGAAAAGCTGAAAGATGTGATTGAAATAACACATCGTAGCATTCCTTTTATCAGCGATATAGAATGCGGCGCCATGATGTTCTATCAGGTGGAAAATATCAATTATACAACAAACTCACTGGATTCTGTAGTGATTGTAAACCCGGATATCAACAATGAAGAAAAGAAGAACTTTAATATATACTATACTATTAGGGAGTAGCTTGCTGGTATACCCCTTACGCTCGACAGCCCAAGAGAAGAAGATGGCGATAACAGAAGAAAAAGCCACCGTACCTCTGTATCAGGGTACATATGTCGGCTTGGACGTATTTGGTCTGGGGAGTAAAATATTCGGCAGTGACTTTACCAGTGCCGAGGTGAGTGTGGAAGTAAACTTAAAAAACCGCTTTATCCCTATCGTGGAAATCGGCTACGGCCATACAGACACGACCGATGACGAAACCAATATTCATTATAAGGCTTCAGCACCTTATTTTCGTATCGGTATGAATTACAACATTCTTTTTAAAAAGCCTCATCTTCCCGGCTACGCATACGGAGGCATACGCTATGGCTTCACCTCTTTCACATACGATGTGGATGGTCCGGCAATGGTCGACCCAACTTGGGGAAACATCACCGTCCCGTTTACCTACAATGGGGTGAAAAGCAATGTCGGCTGGGTAGAACTGGTAGGAGGACTTACGACCAAAGTATATAAGAATTTCTATATGGGACTTTCTGTGCGCTACCGAGTACGCACCAGCATGAAGAAGACAGAAAACACAGAACCCTGGTACATCCCCGGATTCGGCAAAAATAAAGCCAACCATTTTGCTATCGGAACATACAGTTTAATCTATAAATTACCTTTTTAGTGAATGAACGCACTAGAGATTTGGCTTTTGGCAATCAGTCTTGCTATGGATTGTTTCACAGTGTCCATAACAAGCGGAATCATCATGCGTCGCATCTGCCGGCGCACTTTTTTTGTAATGGCATTCTTTTTCGGACTTTTTCAGGCCGTTATGCCTCTTATAGGATGGTTCTGCGCCAGCCGGTTCAGCCATTTAATAAAAGACTATGACCACTGGATAGCTTTCGGGCTTTTGGCTTTTCTAGGAGGACGAATGATAAAAGAAGGGTTCAGCAACGACGATAAATGTTGTTTTGACCCCACCCGTCTGAGAGTGGTACTGGCATTAGCCGTAGCTACCAGCATCGATGCACTGGCTGTCGGCATCTCTTTTGCTTTCGTAGGCATGAATTCGTTCATGTCTATTCTTTCTCCAATAGCAATTATCGGCTTTGCCTCCTTCGTCCTGTCTTTGACAGGCAATCTGATAGGTGTGTTCTGTGGAAAGCGGTTTAACCTTCGGATGGAGTTATGGGGAGGCTTAATCCTGATAGCCATCGGCATAAAAATCTTAATAGAACATCTTTATTTCAACTAACTATAATATTATGAATAAGAAGAAACTAATCTGGCAGTTACCTTTCCTTGTGGTGCTGATTGTGGGAACGGTTGTTATTCTGAAAAAGCAACCTCCTTTCCGCACAGACGAAGGATTTATTTTCGGCACAGTCTATAAAATCACCTACCAAAGTGACAAAGATTTAAAGAAAGAAATCGAAGCTGAATTGAAAAAAGTAGATAATTCCTTGTCTCCTTTCAACCCCAATTCGGTCATTAGCCACATCAACCATAATGAAGAGGTGGTTCTTGACACACTATTCACCCATGTATTTAATCTGGCTCATAAAGTATCCGAAGAAACCGATGGAGCATTTGACATAACAGTGGCTCCCTTGACTAATGCTTGGGGATTTGGATTTAAGAAGTCCATCTCTTTAGACTCACTGACCGTGGATAGCCTTAAGCAGCTTATCGGCTACCAAAAGATAGAGTTACAGAACAATGAAAAAATAATAAAGGCCGATGAGCGTATAATGCTGGACTGCAGTGCTATTGCCAAAGGTTTCGGAGTGGATGTAGTGGCACGGCTGTTCAACAGTAAAGGTATTAAAAACTATATGATTGACATTGGCGGAGAGGTTATTGTGAACGGAAAGAATCCTAAAATGAACGCATGGAGAATAGGAATCAACAAACCAATAGATGATTCCCTGTCTGTCAATCAGGAGCTGCAGACAATTCTTGAAATAAGCAACGTAGGAATGGCAACATCAGGTAATTACCGCAACTTCTATTATAAAGGTGGAAAGAAATACTCCCATACCATCGACCCCCGCACAGGTTATCCGGTACAACACAGTATTCTTTCTTCCACTGTTATCGCCCGTGATTGTGCCACAGCCGATGCCTATGCCACTGCATTTATGGTAATGGGACTCGATGACGCAAAAGCTTTCTGTGCAAAACATCCCGAATTAGAAGCATATTTCATCTGCTCAGGAGAAAAAGGCGAATATGAGATATTCTTCACCGAAGGAATGAAAAAATACATAGTCCACGCTAAATAACTGTTGCAAGAAACTGTGTCAAAATGAAAAACGCAACAATATGACAGTTGCTTTGGTGTTTTGACACAGCCCTCTTACAATAAATACAGTGATAAGACAATTAACTCTATTTCAAATTTTGGAACTGCTCTATCAGGAGAGTCAAATTAGCGGTAAAAAGTCGGGCAGAGATAGCCAAAAGAATAATACCGAAAAATTTACGAATCACATAGATACCGCCTTTTCCCAAGAAACGTTCTATACGGTCGGTCAGTTTTAAAACCACATACACCCATGCCATATTCAACACCAACGCTATCACAATGTTAACCGGAGCATATTCGGAACGCAGCGAAAGCAAAGTCGTAAAAGCACCGGCACCGGCCAACAAAGGAAATACCAACGGCACCAGCGTAGCCTCTTTGATAGGGCCCTGATTCTTGAATATTTCGATATCCAATATCATCTCCAATGACATCAGAAAGATAACAAAAGCACCGGCCACTGCAAACGAAGCGATATCTACTTGAAACAGCTTCAACATCATATCACCGGCATAAAAAAAACCAAGCAACAAAGCGAATGAAATAAATGTCGCCTTGTTTGCATTCACATTTCTTCCTTTCTGCTTTAAATTCAATATAATAGGTATAGAACCGATAATATCTATTACAGCAAAAAGAACGATAAATGCACTTAAGAATTCCTGAAAGTCAAAAGAACCAAACATACTTACCTCCTTTTTTGGCTGCAAATATATTTATTTTTTATGCACCATACAAGCTTTTGCTCTAAAACATTAGTAGACTGTAAGAAACAATAAAAAAGATAAAACAAGATGCAACTCTAAATAATAAATCTCGTTTTATCGTTACCTTTGTGTGTTAAACTATAACTTAACGAAGATTAGAACTTATGGAAATTACAATGTACGATACACTATTACAACTCCCTTTGTTCCAAGGATTATGTAAGAACGACTTTACGAGCATCTTAGGCAAAGTAAAATTGCATTTCCGAAAATACAATGCAGACGAGATTATTGTAGAACAAGGGACACCATGCACTGAACTTATCTTTCTGTTAAACGGTGAAATCTCCTCTCAGATGGTCGATGAGCAAAAATCCTACTCTTTACACGAAACATTTGGAAGTCCTTTTGTATTGGAGCCCTATTCTCTGTTCGGCATGCATCCCAACTATACCGCCACGTACAGAGCGCGTACAGACTTGAACTTAGTCAGCATCGACAAAGCATTTGTTCTGTCCGAATTGAACAACTATGATATTTTCCGCCTCAATTACTTAAACATATTGAGCAATCGTGCCCAAGTAGCTTATGACAAATTATGGAACAGCCACATAGGAAGTCCCAAAGAAAAGATTATCAACTTCATCTTATTACGTTCTATGAGACCGGACGGCGAAAAACGGTTGAAAATAAAAATGGAAGATTTGGCCGGTTTGATTGACGAAACCCGTATCAATGTCTCAAAAGAACTGAATGATATGCAGGAAAAAGGCTTGGTGGAGTTAAGTAGAAAAGAAATCTTCATCCCTGCTATGGAGAAACTCTCTGAGTAAAGGCTGAAAAACCTTATACAAACAATTCATATTTGATACCTGTCACATCTTTTTTTTGATAGGTATCATTTTTTTGCACCTATCCCAAAAGGATTTCAGCCAATAAGTTTGTTAGTATATGGCACTCATTTAATATACTTTGTTAAATATGTAGATAGAATGCGGTGAATGAGACTTTTTTTTAGCAATTTTGTAAGTCAAATATAATAACGTTATGACAGAAACAAGAAACCCATTTTTAGAGCCCTATAATACACCTCATCATACCACCCCGTTCCACTTAATTAAAGTAGAACATTATGAACCGGCTATCCGGGAGGGAATGAAAGAACAGAACGAAGAAATTGACGCTATCGTCAATAATGTGGAAAATCCCGATTTCCAAAATACGATTGTGGCATTGGAAAGGTCAGGAGCATTGCTCGAAAGAGTAACCACTATCTTCGGCAACCTGCTGAGCGCTGAAACCAACGACGAAATGCAGGAACTGGCAGAAAAAATGATGCCTTTACTGGCAGAGCATAATAACAGTATCAGTCTGAACGAAAAACTCTTTGCACGCATCAAAGCTGTTTACGACCGGAAAGACCAATTGGCTTTGAACGGAGAAGACACTATGCTGCTACAAAAGACCTATGACGGCTTTGTAAGAAGCGGAGCCAACCTGCAAGGAGAAGCAAAGGAGAAATACCGTCGGCTCAATACCGAATTAAGCGTACTCGCATTGCGCTTTTCGCAGAATCTGTTAAAAGAAACAAACAATTATGAGCTTTCTCTGACGACAAGCCAACTGGAAGGCTTACCCGAAAGCATGCTCGAATCATATGCCCAAACAGCTAAAGAAAAAGGAAAAGAAGGCAATATCATCACTCTGGATGCACCCAGCTTCGTTCCTTTTATGAAATACTGCAAAGACCGTACACTGCGACAACAGCTTTACATGGCCTATAACACACAATGTACTCACGACAACGAGTACAATAACATGGAAATAATCAAGCAACTGGTTAATATCCGTATGGAATTGGTACAACTCCTCGGCTATTCCAATTACGCAGATTATGTACTGAAGAAGCGCATGGCAGAAACGGAAGAATCCGTTTACCAATTGTTGAATCAACTGCTGGAAGCCTACTCTCCCACCGCACACCAGGAAGTGAAAGAAGTGGAAGAACTGGCACATCGTCTGGAAGGCAACGATTTCCAATTGATGCCCTGGGACTGGGCCTATTATTCGGAAAAACTGAAGAATGAGAAGTTTAAGCTGAATGAAGAAGAACTACGCCCTTATTTTGAACTCAGTCAAGTAAAACAAGGCGTATTCGGGTTAGCTACCCGCTTGTATGGTATCACATTCAAAGAAAACAAGGAAATTCCAGTCTACCACCCGGATGTAGATGCTTATGAAGTTTTTGATGAAGACGGCAGCTTTTTAGCCGTACTCTACACCGATTTTCATCCTCGTGCCGGAAAACGTTCGGGGGCATGGATGACCAGCTATAAAAAGCAATGGATAGAAAACGGAGTCGACAGCCGCCCGCATATTTCCGTTACGATGAACTTTTCCAAACCATCGGCAGAAAAACCTGCACTACTCACTTTCTCGGAAGTGAATACTTTCCTGCATGAATTTGGCCATGCCCTGCACGGTATATTTGCCAACAGCACTTATGCCACGTTGAGCGGTACAAGTGTTTATTGGGATTTTGTGGAACTTCCTTCACAAATTATGGAAAACTTTGCCATCGAGAAAGAATTTCTCAATACATTTGCCAAGCATTACCAGACCGGTGAACAAATTCCGGCAGAACTTATTCAGAAAATAGTGGACGCATCGAATTTCAATGTTGCATACGCCTGCCTCCGTCAATTAAGTTTTGGACTGCTGGATATGGCATGGTACACCCGCAAAGAACCTTTTGACGGAGATGTGCGTACATACGAAAAGGAAGCATGGCAAAAAGCACAAGTCCTGCCTTCGGTCGCCGAAGCGTGTATGTCTGTGCAGTTCTCACACATCATGGCAGGAGGATATTCTGCCGGATATTACAGTTACAAATGGGCAGAAGTGCTGGATGCAGACGCTTTCTCCCTGTTTAAAGAAAAAGGTATCTTTAATAGGGAAGTAGCCGATTCTTTCCGCCGCAACATATTGTCTAAAGGAGGAACCGAGCATCCCATGACACTCTATAAACGCTTTCGCGGAAAAGAGCCCGGCATTGAGGCACTGCTGAAACGAAACGGAATTATCAACTAAAAACGAGAAAATAAATGAAACTGAAATCAATTCTTTACCTATTGATAGCACTCCCATTATTGTGGAGTTGCAATAACGAAGATAACATAGAAGATATTTTTGCAAGCGGCACATGGAATCTGGTCAATTTCTATGGTGGAGGGATTGACGATGCCGGCACCCCCGAATTCACGCCCAAAGATGACAATGCCACACTGGAAGTTATCCAGAAGTTTACCATTGTCTTCAATAATGACAATACATTCAAGGCTTCGGCACAAAATATCACATTTGAAGGCATTTGGGAAGCAAACGGAAAGGATCGTTCCGTGAGCATCCATATCGAAGACCGACGTAACTCCACTAGCTTGAGCAACAAGTTTATGGACGCATTGGTAAATGCCCGCTTTTATAAAGGAGACAGCAATTTTCTGAGACTGGCTCCCGAAGATAAGAAAAGCTTTATCCAACTCAGACATTAATAACCATGGAAACTAACGACGAAAAACAACTGAAACTCGACAAACGATACATCCGCATGGCCGGCATCTGGGCAGAAAACTCTTATTGCACACGTCGGCGGGTGGGTGCATTAATCGTAAAAGATAAAATGATTATTTCGGATGGATACAATGGTACTCCGTCAGGTTTTGAAAATGTGTGCGAAGATGATAATGGAGTCACCAAGCCTTATGTGCTGCATGCCGAAGCCAACGCCATTACCAAGATTGCACGCTCCAACAACAGCAGCAACGGAGCCACCATGTATGTCACCGCCTCTCCCTGCATTGAATGTGCCAAACTCATCATTCAGGCAGGTATCAAACGAGTGGTTTACTCCGAAAAATACCGATTGGAAGACGGATTGGAACTATTGAAGCGAGCCAACATCGAAGTAATTTATATCGACCTCAACGAATAATAGTAAATAAAAATATGAGCAAAAACCGTACATCCCGTTTTATACCGGTTATCATCGCCGTAAGCATCGTAGCCGGAATATTGATTGGAACTTTTTATGCTAACCATTTTTCAGGCAATCGGTTAGGTATCATCAACACTTCTTCCAATAAACTAAACGCCTTGTTGCGCATCATTGACGACCAATATGTGGACACTGTGAAGATGAATGAATTGGTAGAAGACGCAATGCCTCAGATTTTAGGGGAACTCGACCCCCACTCTTCTTACATACCTGCCAAAGATTTGGAGGCTGTAAATTCTGACTTGAAAGGAAGCTTTAGTGGCATCGGTATTCAATTTACCATCCAGCAAGACACAATTCATATCAACAACGTCATTCAAGGCGGTCCATCCGAAAAGGTCGGCTTGATGGCAGGCGACCGTATCATTTCTGTCAACGACACAGCCTTTGTAGGCAAGATTGTAACCAACTACGAATCGATGAAACGTCTAAAAGGGCCTAAAGGCAGCGAAGTAAAACTGGGTGTTTATCGCCCCGGAGAGAAAGAACCGCTATATTTTACCATTATTCGCGGTGATATCCCTGTCAAGAGTGTGGATGCCGCCTATATGCTGAACGAGAAATTCGGTTATATCAAAATCAATAAATTCGGAGAAACAACATATCCCGAACTGCTGATTGCATTAGCAAAACTAAATCAAGACAACTGCAAAGGTGTGATTATCGACCTACGCGGAAATACCGGAGGCTACATGGGAGCCGCTATTCAAATGGTAAATGAGTTCCTGCCCAAAAATAACCTGATTGTTTACACCCAAGGGCGCAAATCTCCTCGTGAAAACTATCACTCCAACGGAACGGGAAGCAGTCAAAAGATGCCACTGATTGTACTTACCGACGAAGGCTCTGCCTCTGCCAGTGAAATTTTTGCCGGTGCCATTCAGGACAATGACCGCGGAACCATCATCGGACGCCGTTCTTTTGGCAAAGGACTGGTACAGCAACCTATTGATTTCAGCGACGGTTCGGCTATCCGCCTCACTATCGCACGATATTATACACCTTCAGGCCGTTGCATCCAGAAACCTTACGTCAAAGGAAACGATATGAACTATGAGATGGATCTCGTAAAACGCTACGAACACGGTGAATTCTTCTCCCAAGACAGTATCAAGCAAGACCATAGCACCATTTACTACACCGCCAACGGCCGCCCGGTCTACGGTGGAGGAGGTATCATGCCCGATATTTTTGTGCCGCAAGACACAACAGGAGTTACTTCCTATTATACAGCAGCGGTAAGCAGAAGTCTCACCATTCAATTCTCTTTCCAATACACAGACACTCATCGTGCAGAATTGCAGAAATATGACACGGAAGCAAGTATGCTTCAATACTTGAAGCGCCAGAATATATTGGAACAATTCGCCCGTTTTGCTGAAAGTAAAGGATTGAAACGTCGTAATATCCTGATGTATAAATCACAAAGATTATTCGAAAAGAACCTATACGGTAATATTATTTATAATATGCTGGGTATGGAAGCCTATATCCAATACCTGAACCAAACCGACAAAACAGTACTTAAAGCATTGGAAGTATTGGAAAAGGAAGAATCTTTTCCAAAGGCTCCCGAAGGAACCGTAGAAACAAAAGTCAGCGATGAAGGAAATAAAAAAGAAACTGCGCAAGCAGATAGCACAGGAAAAAAGCCGTCACACCCCCACAGAGTTGACAGCGAATTCCATTGCTTTGCTTAACAAGTTGGAACAACATCCACTTTTCATTGCAGCAAAAACAATATTGCTTTATTACTCATTGGGTGATGAAGTGCAGACACACGATTTTGTAGAGAAATGGTACCGGCAGAAGGACATCCTGCTGCCGGTAGTCAAAGGAGATATCCTGGAGCTTCGCCGTTATACAGGTCCGCAAGGCCTGCAAACCGGCGAAGCCTATCATATAGAAGAGCCAGTAGGCGAAGCTTTTACCAATTACACTCAAATTGATTTTGCCATCATTCCGGGTGTTTCTTTTGACAGACACGGAAACAGATTGGGCAGAGGGAAAGGATATTATGACCGGTTACTTCCCCAACTCCATTCTTATAATGTGGGTATTTGTTTTGATTTTCAGGTAAGTGACGAGATACCGACAGAATCATTTGACAAGCCCATGCACGAGGTATGGACGGAAAAAGGAAAGATTTCCCTTCAACGATAATCACCGGAAAATAATATTCACAATGACCTGCGCACCTACTTGATTGTTCAAATTCTTCACCAACAGGTCTCTTCCCATCATCAACTCCTGACGGAGCACGGAAGAAGTGAGGTGTACATAAAGAATCTGATTCTTGATATAAAGGTTACTTGTATAACCGGCTATGGCAGGCCCAACTACATCTTTCCATGCCTGCACCAGCCTATATTCATTCAAAGGAGATTCCAATCCATTCAGACGGAAAAACTTACGAATCATATCCCCTATCTGTTCCGCATCATTCCGCTTCATTCCGTTTCTCCTTTCCGTTCAGCAACATTGCCATTTTCCACTCCAAACACTTTATATTTTCCTTCGATGCTCTTCAGTATCTTGTCCAAATGCTCCCGATTGGTATCTGTTATAAAAATCTGTCCGAAATTATCGCCCGCTACCAGTTTTACAATCTGCTCCACACGCGAAGCATCCAGTTTATCGAATATGTCATCCAATAATAATAAAGGAGTTGTATTGCTGCCCGTCCGTTTCAGAAAATCGAATTGTGCCAGCTTCAAAGCAATAAGATAAGTCTTGTTTTGCCCCTGAGAGCCTTCCCGTTTTATTGGGAAATCTCCTAACTGCATGATAAGGTCATCTTTATGAATCCCCTTCAGCGAATACCCCATAATACGGTCACGCTGTCGGCTGCCTTTGATAATTTCCTGCAAATTTCCCTGTATGGCATGAGATTCATACGATAAATTCACCTTCTCCTTATCCTGAGATATATAAGAATAAAACGACTGAAAAGTAGGAATGAATTCGGCTATAAATTCACTGCGTTTTTTATACACCACCTCTCCGGTAGCAGCCATCATCTCCTCCCATACAGCAATCAGTTCCTCATCAGGCTCTGCCTCAGCTTTCAACAATGCATTACGCTGAGTCAACGCTTTGTTATAGCGTATCAGAGCATCCAAATATTCTTTATCATATTGCGAAATCACCACATCCATAAACCGGCGTCGCTCCTCACTCCCTCCGGCTATCAGCTCGGCATCCGCCGGCGAAACCATTACCAAAGGAATAAAACCAATATGATCGGACAATCGGGTGTATTCTTTCTTGTTACGCTTGAACTGCTTTTTCTGCCGACGCTTCAGACCACAATAAATCTCTTCCGGGTCGCCTCCGTCCGTTGCATAAAACCCCTGAATCACAAAGAAATCCTGATTATGCATCACATTCTGCGAATCAATAGGGTTCGTGGCACTTTTACAGAAAGACAGATAATAAACCGCATCCAGCAAATTCGTCTTTCCCATCCCATTCTGACCTATAAAACAGTTCATCTTAGGTGAGAAATCCAGTTCCACCTGCTCCAGATTCTTATAATTCAATATCGAAATACGCTTCAGTATCATAGACTTTCTGTTTGATTTGAGCCACAAAATTAGGGATAAAAACGGTAAAACCTAAAAAAATATGCCTGTAAATTTCATTAATACATATAAATGAACTACTTTTGCTGTCCGAAAACTATAGCAGAAAAATAATAAAAAGTAAATATAAAAATGGCAGAAAAAAAACACACTCAAGATCCTTTGGATATGGAAGAGGCTTTAAGCACCTCCGAAGCATTCATTATCAAGTACAAAAGTAAAATTCTGGGAGCTATCGCAGCAGTTGTAATTATCATTGCGGGCTTCATGGGTTACAAGCATTTCATCTCTGAACCGAATGAAATCAAAGCTTCAGCGGCTTTATTCAAAGGAGAACAATATTTTGGAGCCGACAATTTTGAAACTGCACTGAACGGTGACAGTATCGGTTACAAAGGTTTTCTGAAAGTAGCTGACGAATTCAGCGGAACAGCAGCCGGTAATCTGGCAAATGCATACGCAGGTGTGTGCTATGCACAATTAGGCAAATATGAAGAAGCTGTGAAATACCTGAATAAGTTTAGCGCTGACGACCAACTGGTAAGTCCGGCATTGCTCGGAACAATGGGCAACTGCTATGCTCAGGCAGGACAATTGGACAAAGCTGCCGCCACTCTGATGAAGGCAGCCGACAAAGCAGACAGTCAGGCATTGAGCCCTATCTATTTGATTCAGGCAGGACAGATTTATGAAAAGTTGGGTAAGAACAGCGAAGCTGTGAATGCTTACACTTTGATTAAAAACAAGTACTTCAATTCTTATCAGTCAATGGATATTGATAAGTATATTGAACGTGCATCTATCAAATAAGAAAAAGGATACTTTTTAATCATATCATAGGCACGGATTACACGGACACACACGGTTTCTTTTTTTAGAACAGACCGTGAAATCCGCGAAATCCGTGCCTTATTAATTCATATATATAAACTATGGCAACAGCGTATCATAATTTATCAGACTACGATTTTAATTCTGTACCCAACGCAGAAAATATGCGTTTTGGTATCGTAGTATCCGAATGGAACAGCAATATTACCGGCCCTCTTTTGGAAGGTGCTGTCAATACTTTAAAGAAACACGGAGCGAAAGACGAAAACATTCTGGTGCAGACAGTCCCCGGAAGTTTCGAACTAACCTATGGCTCCGCACAAATGATTAAAAGCGGCAAAGTAGATGCAGTCATAGCAATAGGCTGCGTTGTGCGCGGAGATACTCCTCACTTCGACTATGTATGTGCCGGCACTACTCAAGGTATAGCTCACCTGAATGCAACAACTGACATACCCGTCATCTATGGACTAATTACAACCAATACCATGCAACAAGCAGAAGATCGTGCAGGTGGTAAATTGGGTAATAAAGGAGATGAAGGAGCCATTACAGCTATTAAAATGGTCGACTTTAAACGAAAATTGCAGGAATTTTGAAAAAAAGTTCTGCAATCATTTGCATATTCAAAAATAAGTCGTACCTTTGCATCGCAATTGAGAAACAAACCTCCTCAATGAGAGAATTAAGGAGTTCTTAATAAGCGAATGGGCAAATACCAGAGTGGCCAAATGGGGCAGACTGTAAATCTGCTGTCTTTCGACTTCGGTGGTTCGAATCCATCTTTGCCCACAAAAAATTGCGGAAGTAGCTCAGTTGATAGAGCATTAGCCTTCCAAGCTGAGGGTCGCGGGTTTGAGCCCCGTCTTCCGCTCTTAGAAAAGAGATGAGTTTTACTCATCTCTTTTTTTGTTATCCCCTCTCCCCTCCCTGACAGCCCGACCATCATGAAAACTTTTCAATGCCTGGTTTTGTTATATACATATCAATAACTTTATAAACAAAGAAAGGATAAGTATGAAAACGATTATTGATAGAGCTACCTCAAGAGGATATTTTAACCACGGCTGGTTAAAGACATACCATACATTTAGCTTTGCAAACTATTACAATCCAAGACGAATTCATTTTGGTGCCTTACGGGTATTAAACGACGACTGGATTTCTCCGGGAGAAGGTTTTGATATGCATCCCCACAAAAATATGGAAGTGGTCTCCATCCCGCTAAAAGGTTATCTGAAACATGGAGACAGTGTAGAGAATCAAAGTGTCATCACCCCCGGAGAAATCCAAGTGATGAGCACAGGAAAAGGTATCTATCATAGCGAATATAACGGCAGTAATGAGGAAGAACTTGAATTGCTGCAAATTTGGATAATCCCCAACAAAGAAGAAACAGAACCGGAATATCATAATTACAATATCCTCCCATTGATGAAACACAATGAATTGGCGACCTTCATCTCGCCTAACGGAAATACTCCGGCACATTTGCTGCAAGATGCCTGGTTTTCGATGGGGACACTGAGTGCCGGCCATAAAGTGGACTATCATTTGCACAAACCGCATACAGGCGTCTATTTCTTCATCATAGAAGGAAATGTAGATATAGCCGACGAAAACCTGACCCGACGTGACGGTATCGGTGTGTGGGATACTGAAAGCATTACCATTAAAGCCAATGAGGAATCACAAGTACTGGCTATGGAGGTGGCTTTATAAACTATTTATTTGTGGCACATTCATCCATCCGATTGATTTGCGCCACAAATTCTTCTTTGCTACCTTGTTCCAACCCCATCTTTCTGCATATACGATAAACCACACGGTCGACCGAACGAGATTGAACGCCCAACAAATCGGCAATATCATCAAATCCGAGTCCCAGTACGAACAGAAAACAGATATCCTTTTCATTGTTTGTGAGCGAAGGATAAAACGCTTCAAGACGCTCCGCCCACCGATTATGGGATACATTCAACCAATGTTCCAACTTGGCACGGTCTTCGGCAGGGTTATAATGGGGATTCTTTTTTGATACAATCTGCAAATAAGTCTGAGTGGCTTCCACTGTCTCAACAGGGAGCGAAATGTGTTTCGAACGAAACGTCACTTCCAGTTGGCGGATACGCAATTCCTTATTTCTTTTCTCAGCCTCAAGCACCTGCATCTGCTCCTGCAAATGCTTTGCTTCTCCCTGATTCTCTTCTATCCGTTCCTGAAGCGCATCAATCTGTTCCTGAAGACTAGAAGCATCCTTTTTATAATTACGCAGAATATCCAGTTTTTGATGGCGGAAAAACTTCCAGCTTCCCCACAGCAATAAGGCCAACGTACAAACAGAAGCTATCGTTATCAGTATCGTTATCGTCCAGCGGCTGCGATAATCATTACTCTGTCTCAGTACTGCCGAATAATCATATTTCTTTTCTATCTCCAATAATTCAGCACGGCTCTCCGACGTAAACAGCAACTCCAGTTCATTAATATAATGCTGCATATAGAGGGCTGCTTCACGCTCAAATCCCTTTGTTTGCATCTCTCTGTACATATCTTTATATACCGATGCTCTTAACTTAGGACGAGAAGATTTCAGAACTTCAGCACGCAGGCTGTCCACCGTTGCATCTTTACCCAACTTTTTATACACTTCAGCCAGTTCGATATCGTATCCACGCCGCGCCTCAGCCGTAGAAGTACGTTCCTGCGCCTGCTTCAGCAAAGAGACAGCCTCATTCCAGTTCTTCTTATCCTTTTCTACCAGCGCCAAGCGATAGTATATCTTTTCCTGAGTGCTGAAATCCATCCGGTTTACTATATCAAAGAATTTATCCTGAACCAATTTCACCTCTTCATTATACCGGGGCGTACCTTGCCCCAAATAAAGCGGAATAAAAGCCGAGCTGCCCCCCATGGCTTTCCATGAGGGGACAGACAGGTTCAAATCCAATGCTTTTTTATAATAGCCAACAGATTGTTCGTAATGTGCATATCGCCCATTGATATGTCCCAATGCCGTATACACCAGAAAATGAATCCGTAAATCTTTTGCAGACTTCACCGCCTCTTCCGCCTGTTTATAAGCATATATGGCGGCATTATCCTTTCCCAGATTCTCCAGCACATATCCTTTATAAAGAAATGCGGATGCCTTCTCATCGGAAGTGCCATGAGACGAATAATATTCCACAGCGATGTCAATCAACGAATCAGAAGATATTTTCTGTCCGCACCTGTGCATGGCTTGTGTCATGAGCAAGGCATAAAGACTATATTCTTCTTTAGAAAGTTTTTCCGGCGAGGGAATTGTTTTCAATACCTGAAGAGCCGAATCGGGTGCATTCCACAAATAATACTTTCCCCATGACAGTTGAGGAGTATGTTTCTCCCTACTGCAAGCTCCATTGAAACACCCAATAATGACTACCCAGGCAGACAACAATATGAATGGACGTATTTTTATCATATTACAAAAATATCACTTTTTAGGCTTTCCGCAATTTATATACAATAAAAACAGGGTTACTATCGTCATTTACCTCTTTCAACTCAGACGGAACAGTTATATTGCACTTCTCTTTATACAGATGCAACTCATAGGCAGTGAGCAGTTGCACCAGACAATCACCCTGCGTACGTCCCCATACCGGAAAATCCTGATAGCTCTTGGTTCCGAGCATTCCGTAAAGCAAATTAGCATCTCCCAATGCCCGGATATCTCCCGGCTGCACACACTTCTCTGCCAATACCTGCCCTGTCTTCTTATGGACAGAAGCCACATAATGTCCTGCATTATATTTGCAACGGAAATAATAATTGGAAGGAGTTTCAAACATATCAAATACAAAGATATCATGGTCCTCGCCAAACTTTTTCTTCAGCGAAGTAAAATCGGTAGCATCCAATGAACGTATCACCTCCTTATCCGAGTTACCTGTCCTTAACACGCACGCCGGAAGAATGTCATCCGCAGCCACTCTAAAGACGGTATCATTGCAGCCACTCTTAAACAAGACAGATTCTTCCACATCAGAATAAGCCATTGCCAATGCAATGGTGAACCCGGCTTTTTCACGGGGTACCAAAGGAGACGAGAAGTCATTCTTCATGACAATAGTATCTGCCTTTTCCGAAAAAACTCCCAATCCGTAACTACCACTTTCGAAAGGCATGTAAGGAAAGGCCACCGAAGCAAAACGATTCTTGCCCACCATACGCTGATAAGCAATCATGTAGTCATGATTCAAATTCTGAACAAACTCGCCATCCAAAGTGTAGACCATAATCTTATTGGAACAGAACAAATAAAGACGATTGTTTTTTTCGTCTGCCTGCATGCCTGCTAGGAAATCACTAAATTCGCCCGGCCCCTGTCCGAAGGGAATCAATGTCTTGATAAAATGCCCCTTCCGGTCAAACTGCACGATACGCTGTTCCTTAACAGGAGAAACATAGATATAATTACTTGTCACGGCATATTCGGACACTCCGTCTAGCAAAGAAGCCGGATCTGCCGTTGTTTCCAACGGAATGTATTCCACACTTTCTATCTCATCTTGCAAGGCAAGCATTGACGGATGATCCATACCGCTTCTCAAATCTACCGAAAGTAACTCTTGAGGAGTTTGTTCCGAACTGCAAGAAGCCATAAAAGGCAATAAACAAAGATACTTTAGTAATTTCATAGCACAAATTAATTTTTAAATGTATATACAATAACCATCGGATTATCATCAACACCCAACTGCAAGGCAGCGGGTTTATCTTTCAGATATCCTTTGTCTTTCAATTTCTCCAACGTCACAGCATTAATGACTTGCACACGGATTCTGTCTTTATAAATATAGCTCGGACAGAAAGGCACTCCCCCATCCAAATCATTTTCCATTCCCATCACATTGCCATCACTAAACCCGAAAGACATCTCCATAAAATCTTGCTTGACGGGCCGGGATAAGAATTCTCCGGTGTTCTTATCCAAACGCTGGAAAAAGCACTTCTCCGGCTTGGACAAGACAATAGTCCGGAAATAGAAATAACGTGAAGTTTCAAAAAAGGTGAACAACTCTATAGTAGATAATGTGTTTGTATTGTCTTTAGCCATTTCATTGATATTCGCAATCTTCTCATTATAGTCGGCACCATTCTTTTTATCATAAATGCAAGCGGGAAAAATACCTGTTTCCGTCACCCTAAACACAGTATCATTACAGAGCGTATAAGCCAAGGCAGAGTTTTGAAAAGGAACAAACTGTATATCCTGCATATAACAGGCATCTGCCGGAACACTGGCAGGGAAAGGCGCTTTGACTGCCATCATCTGATTATCCTTATCTTTAAGGGCAACCAGCCAAGGCGATTGCCAGATAGGAGTAATCGGGGCTCCCGCCAATGCAGACGAGCCGTCATTCAATACATAACGATTTCCTACAGCTTCTTCCGTTGTAGTATCAGTACGCAAAAACTCACCCTCATAAGAATAAACGAATGCCGGCATTCGCCTGCTGTTCAAGAAGACTTCTTTCTTATTCACATCCAACGAGATATTCTCTATCGTCCAAGGAGCATATTCGCCGGGGCCGTTCCCCATCCTGCCTATCTGACAGACAAACTTTCCCTGTCTGGTAAATTTAAAAATCTGGTCCGTCTTCCCATTTTGAATAAAGATGAAATCATCATCCATCACCAAATAGGTCACATTACTGATTAGACAAGAGTCTGTTGTTTCCAAAGGAATATATTCTATTCCCACTACATCCTCCTTCATAGAGAAAGGAGTGTCTTTTGTCATGGCTGAACGTACATCCGCCACCCAAACCTCATCTTTTTTAGAAGAGAACGATTGACATGCTCCCAACGTCAATAAAGCTAGAAGAGCCCCCATCAATACCTTTACTTTGTTTTTCATAATCGTATTTTATTTAATTTCCGAAGCAAAGGTATAGAAGAAGAATACATTTCGAGCTATAAAATCAGGAGAGTTTTGCGACTAAATAAGTCTCTGATTTTCTACCAATTACGATTGTTATGAAAGATTTTGTGCGACAATTAAAAGCTCTTTTTTGAAGTGTTTTTCTGGACACGACGAGCTATGTATAAATAAGATTCACATTATAGCCCCCCATCTTAAGGCAAGTTCTAAATTTCATAGCCGTCAATGCAACCGGCACAGTATAGATAATACATCACCGTAGGGGCACAATGCATTGCTCCCTACGGCCAAGGCATTTACAGTTCGATTGTCAGTTCCACCGGACAGTGGTCCGAACCGAGTATATCCGTATGGATTGCCGCACCCTTCAATTTATCATTCAATGAGGAGGAAGTGACAAAATAATCAATACGCCAACCCGCGTTCTTCTCTCTCGCCTTGAAACGATAAGACCACCATGAATAAATATCCTCCTGCTCCGGATAGAAATAACGGAACGTATCCGTAAATCCCGATTCCAGCAAAGTAGTAAATTTAGCACGCTCTTCATCTGTAAATCCGGCATTCTTACGATTGGTTTTCGGATTCTTCAGGTCAATCTCACGATGTGCCACATTGAGGTCACCACAAACGATGACAGGTTTCTTTTCCTCCAATTTCTTTAAATACGCACGGAAGTCATCTTCCCACTTCATGCGATACTCCAATCGGCGCAACCCATCCTGAGAATTAGGCGTATAAACCGTCACCAAAAAGAAGGAGTCCAGTTCAAGAGTAATCACACGTCCTTCGTGATCGTGCTCGTCAATGCCTATCCCATAAGTCACCGAAAGAGGATTTAGACGGGAAAAAACAGCAGTGCCCGAATACCCTTTCTTCTCTGCATAGTTCCAATAAGAGTGGTATCCTTCAAATTGAGCATCCAACTGTCCTTCCTGCATCTTTGTCTCCTGCAGACAGAAGAAATCAGCATCCAGCCGACGAAAGGCATCGGCAAAACCTTTATCGTAACAGGCACGCAGACCGTTTACATTCCATGATATGAGTTTCAACATAATTCTGTATTATTTGGGGCATTAAAACTTTTAGGAGCAAATATAAGTACAAAAGCATATTTATCAAAACAGAATACGATGAAAAATACATAAACCTACTTTCCTGAAAACTCCCAAGCTTCGCCATAAACGGCTCAAGATACGCCAACGCAAAGAAGAAACCGATATGACACGTCCTGAACCTCGATAAACCAGCCTCAATACCCCGATGATATCTGCAGCTGTGCATTCCTCATAGAAAGTGCAAACACCATCTCCCTGCATAATAAACCGACCCTTTTCCATCCCGACAATCCGGTGAAGTAGACACCGTCCGCGATAACGAAACAAAATCCACAAGACAAACCGCACTGAGCAAGCTGTCCAAAAACAATTTTCACGTCCTTGTCTTTATCATGCCACCCAGGTGAAACGCTCATGCCACCCAGGTGAAATCCTCGTCTCAGCCGGGTGAAACGAGGATTCCACCCGACTGAAACGACAACCACAAAAGCATCCGACAGCCAGTTCATACTTATCGGAAGACGTCATTTCAGAAACAACTCTTACGTGATTACATTTCCGTATCTACTTTCTCTCTATCTTATCTATTAAAGTATTGTCTATACGCTTACCAAACAACGGATTAGCATTCATGAGAGTCAATTCATACGGAAGCAGAGACGCGCTGCGAGACACGGAACGGTCTGTCTTACCTGCTGCCCTATCGAGTGCAACTTTCAACAAAGTTTCATTCTCATCACCCAACTGCCAACCGTCAAGCGGAGCGTCTGCTACCGCAACATCCGGCTGTAAGCCATCAGGCATGCAAGGGTTCTTGCCATCCTTGTCGGCATATCGGTTAATCATTACATACAATCCCCAGTTTTTGATGACCTCCGGAAACTTCGAATAAATATTTTCAGGACCAAGCAACGCTCCCGTACAATATTTGCCATGAGACTGACTTCCAATCAGTTCCACTGTCATATAAGGCATTAATCCGATAAGTATAGATTCGGAAGCCGATGCTGTGCCCGAACCGATAAGCCCGTAAATCTTGGTGATGCCCACATTGGCCCCTTCTACATTAATAGTTTTGGAACCATTGGTGACAATGGTACTGAAATAAGTATTCAGGTCTTCTCCCTTTTTCTTGTAATAGTCCATTAAGTCCTTATTCCATATCTCCGTTTCATATACGGCCTTGCTCTTCACCGCATCTTCCGGTGCAAGCATAAATGCCAATACCTTTTCCGTAAAGACATAACCTCCGCCATTATAACGCAAATCCAGAATAAGCTCACTGATGCCTTCTTCTTTAAACTGACGACAAATCTCCACCAGTTTCTCTGCCGAATCCAAATCGAAACTGCTATATGCCAAATAGCCGACCTTCTTGCCTCCGACATCGAATGTTTTATGTACAAGTATCGGATTTTCGTACATTTTAACGGCATCAAGCGTTATTTTTGTTCCGCTCAGCCCAATGCCATTGCCTTTCTGCTCACCCATACCCAGAGTGATATTCGAACTATAAAGAGCTTCCTGATAATTGTCCTTCGTAATCTCTTTTCCATTCAGCTGCATAATGACATCCCCGCGCTTCATACCTGCTTTGTAGGCCGGGCTGTTCTCATAGACAAACGTCACGATGAAGAAATAACTGTCTAAGTCGGAAAACTTTCCAAGCATCAGATTATATCCGTAAGTAGTGGAAACTCCATCCATATTATCCACGAGACTTGCCATATCGTCCGTCATCATCGTCCACTTGTCCACCTCCTTATTGTTTTCCTTAAACCGTATCTCTTTTATGGTGCCAATCGGATCTTCATTTACATTCGGATCGAGTTTCTGCATCCCTACGGCTATTTCATCTTTCCACAAATAATAGGTATCCAGCGCATCATAAGCAAACTGGTTGGCATAATAAATTTCATCGGTTGTCACCCTGCCGTCACCGCCGCCTTGACCACCGCCATTGTCATCCTCTTTAGAGCATCCGCTCATTATGCATAAAACGCATAAAAAGAGAGAAAGGGAATAGATTTTTTTCATATATGATATTTTTTAGACATACTCCATACCGCGTATGGATATATTCGTTTTCGCAAAAATACAATAATCTTTTTAAAATCATTCGATGAAGGTAAAAGAGTTTAAAAAAAAGCGGTTTGCCTCCTGAAAGAAGCAAACCGCTTACCCTTATGATTAAGGAAAATACTGTCTAAAAAATTACTGTGCAGAATCAGCCGGAGCAGTTTCTGTTGCAGCGCCGTCAGTCTGAGGAGCAGCAAAGCCTGAAGGTGCGTTCAACGGATTAGTAGCGCCTTCTTTTACAGCTTGTTCCATGATTACAGAAGATTCTGCATGAGTTGTAGGAACGAAATAAGCAGTAAGCACACTGCATGCCACCATGAAAGCAGCCAATCCCCATGTCAATTTCTCAATAAAATCCGTAGTCTTGCGAACACCCATAATCTGATTAGAAGAAGCAAAACTAGAAGCCAAGCCACCTCCTTTTGAATTCTGAATCAATACAACGAAACACATCAAAAGAGCTGCAAGCACAATTAATCCAATAAGTAATAAATACATTTTCTTTATTTTGATTTAGTGTTAATAATCAATTTCTCCAAAAATCTTATTTGGTCTGCAAAGTAAGCGTTTTTTTTTGGATATTTCAAATTTAATTTTTTAATAATTTCAAGAGCCTTTGAATATCTTTGTTGTTTAACGTATATTTTTGCCAATGTCTCGGTAAAATAACTCTCATCTTCCGTTTCCGGCTCTTTTTCTTCCACTTCCGATTCATCGGTCGCCTCTTGTGAAGATAGAAGGGGTTCGTCTGTATTGCTTTCCAAAAAATTGTCTATCAAATCCTGTCCTTTCAATGGCGGAATTTCGGCAACCGGAACTTTCTCTTCCGTTTCGGTCAATAGATAAGATGTATAGTCCGCCGTTATGTCCATCGGCAGTTGGGTGACATCTCTCTGTTCTTCCTCCGGCTGCCCGGCCAGAAATGCATCTATCAATGAGAGTGTACGGTCAAGCCCCAATAAATCGGAAGTCTTTGCTTCTCCTTCCGAGGGCATAATGGTAAACCGCTCGCCTTCAATCAAATAAAACAGCACTTTACGGTCGGCTATATACAAGGCCGCTTTCCTCAGCTCTTCTCCAAACGTAATGTCACGGAGCAAAAACAGATTTTTCAGATAGAGCAGTCTCACGGTCTGAAAATATGGATAACGGGCAAGCAAGGTACGAAGCTCGTAAAGGGTATCCCGATTCAAAAGCTCGGGATGTGCAATCCATTCATATAAGCGCTGTTGTGTCATGTCGAAGATAGGTATTACCAGTTGGCCACCGTCATATTAAATATCTGGTCCACAATATCTTTAATCATCTGATTTACCAATTCATCCTGTACGGACGAAAGCTGCTGAGTGGATTTATACTCACGGCTGGCCGAGAATTGCTGATTGGTAAAGTTATTCTTCGGGTTAGACTTATCGACAAAGTTCACTCTGACTGTCATACGGAGTTCCACCATATTTGAATAACCGTCGGAGCCGATACCTTTATTTACAGCATCATAGTTTGTGATTTCTCCCGAAAGTTGCAAATCGCCTCCACGTTTCACCTGTATCAGACGCGTTTGCTGCAAATAAACATCTTGCAGCGCAGTGTTGAACATATTCTCCATCGGACCCCAAACAAAGCCGACAGAACGGTTGGGGAAATTCTCGAAAGAGATTGTTTTAGTCTTCGCATAGTCAATGGACGCGCCATTAAATTTATAAGAAACCGAGCAAGCCGTGAGTATACCTGTCAGTACAATCAGGCAGCCCATCCATTTCATGTTCTTAATCCAAGCCATATTCTTTTATTTTTCTATATAGTGTGCGTTCTGAAATATTCAGGTCTTTCGCCGCATTTTTCCGTTTTCCGTGATGACGCTCCAAGGCTTTCCGTATCATTTCTTTTTCCACTTCATCCAATGACAGTGTTTCTTCCACATATTCCTCCGTGTTCTGAATATCGTCGTCCACCGGCATCTGCTTGGCTGCAGAGATGTTGATGGTAGGGACAGGAACGGGAGCCGGTGTTGCCGGAACCAGATTGCGTGAGGGTTCCTGGTAATAAGATACCGCAGTTGTCGTTGCCGGAGCTACGGTTGCTGCCGTTCCGCGTTCGGCCATCAGGGTATTGACCAACTTCTTGAGCTCGGTCACATCGCGACGCATATCAAACAATACTTGATATAAAATCTCGCGTTCACTGCCGAATGTTTTATCTCCCGGCTTTATACCGAACAGCATAGGCAAACGCGACTCCTGCTGTTGTGCAGGAAGATAATTCTGTAAAATAACGGGGGTGATGTCACGGTTTGTTTCGATAATGGATATTTGCTCCGTGATATTCTTCAACTGGCGGACATTGCCCGGCCACGGATAAGCCAACAGCATTGCTTTCGCATCTTCTGTCAACTGAATGGCAGGCATACGATATTTCTCGGCAAAATCCGAAGCGAATTTGCGGAAAAGCAAAGCGATGTCTTCCGCACGTTCTCTCAAGGGCGGTATCTTGATGGGGACAGTATTCAGACGATAATACAAGTCTTCGCGGAAACGTCCTTCGGAAATGGCTTCTGTCAGGTTGACATTTGTGGCGGCAACGATGCGCACATCTGTTTTTTGCACTTTCGACGAACCTACTTTAATATATTCTCCGCTTTCGAGCACACGCAACAAACGGGCCTGGGTGGACAAAGGCAATTCACCGACTTCATCCAAAAAGATTGTACCCCCATCGGCCTCTGCAAAATAACCTTTACGGTCACTGATAGCGCCGGTAAAAGCTCCCTTCTCATGACCGAAGAGTTCTGAATCTATGGTTCCTTCAGGAATCGCTCCACAGTTTACGGCTATATATTGTCCGTGTTTACGGCGACTGAATTGATGGATTATCTGCGGAAAGCTCTCTTTTCCGACACCGCTTTCACCGGTTATCAATACTGACAAGTCGGTAGGTGCCACCTGAATAGCCACATCTATGGCACGATTCAGTCCTTCTGCATTTCCGATAATACCGAACCTGAGCTTCACATTTTGTATTTCTGACCTAACCATATTTCTCATATTAATATGACAAAATTACAAATTCCCCGGCAGACAACAAGTAATTCTGGCAGAAAAATAAAAAACAGGCACGGATTTCACGGATTAATACGGTCTTTAATAAAGAGAAACCGTATATCCGCGTAAACCGCACCTGTTAAACAATGAAGATAATGGTTAGTCTATTTCCTGATCTGCTTCATAACCACCCATTTCGCGAATAGCATTCTTCAGAATAGCATACTGTTGGAAGAGGTGATTGACAGGAATTTCGTTTTCTGTATAGTCGTGCATCGGGCTCTTCAAGAAGAAGCTCAAGAAACGCTGGATGCCGAAACGTCCTGCACGTGCAGCCAAGTCGCTCAACAATACCAAGTCCAGACACAGAGGTGCAGCAAGGATTGAATCACGGCAAAGGAAGTTAATCTTAATCTGCATGGGATAGCCCATCCATCCGAAGATGTCGATGTTGTCCCAACCTTCCTTACTGTCGTTGCGGGGAGGATAGTAATTGATACGTACTTTGTGATAATAATCTGTGTACAGGTCAGGCTGTTCTTCAGGTACCAGAATTGATTCCAGTGTAGACAACTTGCTGACTTCTTTTGTGCGGAAATTAGCCGGTTCATCCAAAACCAAACCGTCACGGTTACCCAAAATATTAGTTGAGAACCAACCTTCCAAACCTAAACAGCGAGTTCCGATAATCGGAGCAAAACCTGATTTTACTAATGTCTGACCGGTCTTGAAATCTTTACCGGCGATAGGCATCTTAGTCTTTTCTGCCAATTCCCACATAGCGGGGATATCGACTGTAGTATTGGGAGCACCCATAATGAAAGGAGCACCTTCCGACAGAGCTGCATAAGCATAGCACATAGACGGAGCGATGTGTTCTTTATCGTCAGCCTTCATAGCTTCTTCCAAAGCAGCCAATGTTCCATGTATCTTTTCCTCAACCGGAACATAGATTTCTGTAGAAGCAGCCCAAAGAACCACAATACGGTCACAATTATTCGCAGTTTTGAAATTACGGATATCTTCGCGAAGTTGTTCCATCATGTCCCAACGGTTCTTGCAATCTTTCACATTGTCTCCATCCAGACGGCTGGCATAGTTGTGGTCGAAAGCAGCTTTCATCGGAACAATTTTTTCCAACTCATCCTTTACAGGATTAATGTCTTTCTCTTGCAAAACTTCAGCATTGACTGCTGATTCATAAGCATTAGCCGGATAAACATCCCATGCACCGAATACGATGTCATTCAGGTTTGCTAATGGAACGATTTCGCCATAATGCAAATACTTTTTATTTTCTCCACGGCCAACACGCATCTTATCATATTGAGTCATAGAGCCGACAGGTTTTGCCAAGCCCTTACGAGCCATCAGAACTCCCGTCATAAAAGTTGAAGTAACAGCGCCCAATCCTACACAAAGAACGCCCAATTTACCGGTAGCCGGTTTTACATTCATTTTTTCCATTCTAATTTCCTTGTTAAATTGCATCTCATAGTAGAGATTAAGATAATTGTGACAAAGTTACACCTTCTTTTGAAAACTACCATGCTTTTCTTAGTTTTTTTGTACCTTTGCAACCGTTAAACATTTAATAGGTATGAATGATATTTGTTGTATAGGGCATATAACACTGGATAAAATTGTAACACCAAAGCAAACGACTTATATGCCGGGAGGTACTTCTTACTACTTTTCTCATGGAATCAGCCACCTAAAAGACACCAAACATTATAAACTGGTTACGGCACTCGCCCCTACCGAGTTTAAAGCTGTGGAAGATATTCGCACCAAGGGGATTGAAGTAAAAGTTATTCCGAGCCGTCGCACTGTGTATTTCGAGAATACATACGGAGAGAATCAGGACAACCGCACCCAACGTGTTTTGGCTAAAGCCGACCCTTTCACCGTGGAGCAATTGGAGAATGTGGAAGCGAATATTTTTCATCTGGGAAGTTTGCTCTCCGATGACTTTCCCCTTGATGTAATCAAATATCTGTCAGGAAAAGGTACGCTGTCTGTCGATGCTCAGGGATACCTTCGCGAAGTAAGAGGTGAAAAGGTGTATCCGGTGGACTGGACAGAAAAAACAGAGGCACTGAGATATATTGATATCTTAAAAGTGAATGAACACGAAATGGAAGTGTTCACCGGATACAAGGAAGTGAAGCAGGCCGCGTATCAACTTGCCGAATGGGGAGTGAAAGAAGTCTTGATTACTCTCGGAAGTTTGGGCTCGGTCATCTTTGCCGAAGGACATTTTTTCCGGATTCCGGCTTATCCGCCTAAAGATATAGTGGATGCCACCGGATGTGGAGATACTTACGTCACCGGATATTTGTATATGAGGAACAAAGGGGCTTCGTATGAGGAAGCAGGGTGTTTCGCCGCTGCAATGTCTACACTGAAGCTTGAAGCATCCGGTCCTTTCAACGGTACGGAAGAGGAGGTGTGGAATGTCATTCACAAAAAATAACAGAAGCCTTTATTGTTCTATGGAGTCATGTTCTGCCCGCAAGGAATAAAACAAGACTACACAGAATGCCACAAAAGGTACGATAAATGACAAAGACATAGTACTGTTGTCTGCCACATATCCCATCAAAACCGGACCGATAGCTCCTCCTATCGGAGACATCATCAAATAAGAAGAGGCACGCTTGGTGTGGTTTCCCAGCCCTTTTAAAGATATAGCGAAGATGGTGGGGAACATAATGGCTTCAAATGCATAAATCAAGAACAAAGCGGCCAATGATATATGACCCAAATTGCATACTACGAGCAATGTGGCAAACACCGTTCCGACAGCACAACATAACAGCACACGTTCGGCACGGATAAATCTCATTATCCAGCTACCGATAAAGCGTCCGCACATGAACAGCCCCAGTCCTCCGAAAGAAAGCAGCACCGATGCATCACGAGCATTCATCCATCCGTCATCTACTACATAATTTATAAAGAAACTGTTGATTGAAATCTCTGCCACCTCATAGCAGAGCAAGGCAAATACCCCGAATACAAAGAGTTTATGCGACCATAATCCTTGTTTGCCGCCGTCTTCCGCACCTGCTTCATCCGTATGCACAATCTCCGGAAGTTTAATTCGGGAAAACACCAAAGCCACCCCCAGCACCACGATGCCCATCAACATATAAGGGAACGAAATGTGCGAAGAGCCTTCGTCGGAGAACAATAACAAACCACCGACCAATGGCCCGCAAATACAGCCTAATCCGTTAAACGATTGCGCCAAATTCAATCGACTGGCAGCCGTTTCCTTGTCTCCCAGCTCCGTCATATAAGGGTTTGCCGCTGTTTCAAGAAACACTAATCCACACGCTATCACAAACAAAGAGAGCAGGAAAAACTCAAAAGACATCCAGTATTCTCCAGGAATAAACATCAATGAACCGATGCCATATAGCAACAGCCCCAAAACCACTCCGCGCCGATAGCCATACTTTGTGATGAAAAGTCCTGCCGGAATAGCCATCACAAAATATCCCAGATAAAACAAGACCTGTACCATGGCCGAATGAGTACGGGTAATGTCCAGCACCTCTTGGAAATGTTTATTCAGCACATCAAGAATGGCATGCGCAAATCCCCATAAAAAGAACAAAGAGGTAACCAAAACAAAAGGAACTAAATAGTTCCTTTTGACCAATGCATATCTTTGCTTTTCCATGTTCCTTATAATAATGCCGGCAGGCCTGCCAAATTTGTAAGAATCACATCAGGTACGGATTCATCTATCACTTCTCCTCCCCAGCCTTCACCTTTCAACCAGGCAACCATACAACCGACTTGCTTTGCCGGGACAACATCTTTCGAAAAAGAATCTCCGACAACCAGCACTTTGCCGGCCTCATATCCCATTGCCTCCACTCCCAAACGATAAATGGCCGGATCGGGCTTGCGCACTCCTACCACCGACGATTCAATAATATCATCGAAGAAGGTATACAGTTCAAAGTCTTTAAGGATGGTTTGGATATTTCCATAAAAATTGGATACAAGCACCAGTTTATACTTTTTGGAAAGTGCTTCCACCACAGGACGAGTCACCTTCAGCACCTCCAGCACATATTCATAACAGCCGTCCGCTACCTGCTTTGCATAAGTTTGCAACATCCTTTCGTCCATCGGCAGTTTTCCCTGTTCAGCCAGATACTCCACCTGCAACTTGGTCTTGATAGAGAGAACATCATGAAAATTATGTTGCGGCCGAACAAAAGGATATTTAGCCAAAGCCCTTTCAGCAAACACATAAGCCTCCCGAAAACTTTCCTTGTCTACCGGCACATGGTATTCCGTATATTTACTCCACAAAACCTCTGCCCAATGGCGGCTGTTGGTATCTATCGTGCCGCCATAGTCAAATATAACTCCTTTGATATCTTTCAACATATTCATACTTATTTATTTGCAGGCGTACCATTACCAACTTTCATCAGCAACACACCTATTACAATCCAAATCAATTCTCGCACACGGGTAATCAATCCGGTATAAACGCCAAATGCACCCGGAATGGCTAGTCCGCCTACCGCCAACGCAAATCCCCCCTCACGTGCTCCCAACTGCATGGGAGAAAAGAAGAACATGTTGGCAAACAGAGAAGTAAACGCCATAATCAGAATACATGCGGGAAAGCTGACGTCCGTCGTCAGGATATTCAAAATGAAATACACTTCCAGGCATCCCAAGATACGCGCCATAAATTCCAGCCCCAATGAAGCATAAAAAGTGGACTTACGCTGTTTATGCAACTCCGCAATCTGGCTGTCCACACGTTCCAATGTCTCTCTTTTGTTTTCCGAAAACCGTTTCGCCCATCCTTTTATAAAAGGAATATGCTGCAACAACTTCAAAGTGCGCACCGCCATTCCGTTTCTATACCCTTTCATAAAAAAGTAAATGGCAAGCAGACAAAGAAAACCAACCACAAAAAGAACCGTTCCCATTGCAAAATCTACCGGACGAAGCGCCAAATACAAGAAGATGGAGAAGAACCAGAAACAAAAATGCGAAAAAATATGCATCATCACATATAAGATGACCGACGAAGTGGCTTTACTTGCACCCACATAAGGTGTCAGTTCCATAATGCGATAAGGCTCTCCGCCCATCAAGCCGACCGGAGTGGCATAATTCAAGGCAAAACCAGAAACGGTCAGTTTATATACTTTCCAAAACGGAATAGGCGTTCCCTTCTTTCCATCCCGAATAATAATGTACCAAGAAAGAGTATTGAATAAATAAATAATAACCCATAACCCTACGACAGCCGGCAACCAAATTCCGGCCCTGCGAAGATTAGCCAACAACTCGTCATACTCCATATCAAAAGTACAGAGCATCACAACAATGGCAACGATTCCGAATATCAGGAATATATTTCTATATTTACTTTTCACTATGCTGCGTATTTATGGTAAAAACGAGCACTGACAGCCTCGTGGCAATGGCGCATATATACGAACAATGAGGTCATCACTACAATCTCGAACACAAAATAAAGCCACGGTTCGCCTATCAGCAAACTAATATACAATGCAATAGCACGTGTATTGAAAGTCAGTATATTGGTATATTTCATTAACGGCTTGCTGGCAGCACGGAATTCATCGCGCAGTTCTTGTGGAATATTATCGCCATACTTCGCCTTCACCAGCGCATAGAATTGCTGGAAATTAGGAGTCATCCCCTCCTGCTGACGAGTATAGTTTCCATAGAAATAAAGGAATATTTTCCACCAGAAGTTTCCCTTCCATGGCAAGCTGTGGAATATTTCGCGCTGCTGCTTAAAGTTGTCCAGCTCACTACCGCTTTTCCCTTTCAGGAAATAAAGATGAATATTGCGGTAATAATCCGCCAGCGTACATTGTTTACTGTGACAAATCGTACCCGAAAGCAAAGCCAGAATCCAGATAAACACTCCCCAATGCATTCCGCCGCCGATATTGAAAGGCATCGGCTGATTCATCAGTCTGAGACAGATAGCTACATAAATGGTAAAGAACCAAATGTCACCCGCAAATCCGTCCAGCATACGTCCCCACTGGGTTTTCTGTCCTGTGAGTCGGGCCAACTGTCCGTCAGCGCTATCATAATGATTTGCCCACATCAACAACAAAATACCGATAATAGTGTGTTTCATATCGGGGTAATAGAACATCACCCCCGCACCTACACCCAAAATAATAGATAAGATAGTCACTACATTGGGATGTACTTTCAGCTTTTTAAAGAATAAGGCCCATGCATAGCCAATAGGCCGATTAAAATAAATATCCAAGAACTCCTCCGTGTCCATTGATTTGAAAGAAGCCTCTATTCCTTTCTTCTCACTCTCTTTACTCATGTCTTTATTTTTTCATTTGCTTTTTCTTTGCCCGGTTATAGATGCACGCTGCAATCTTTCCGCCTGCTTCCTCACGGCAACGGGCAAAACTGGGCCAGTCATTAAAATCAATTATCTTAAGTTCGCCCTCGGCAGATACCACACAATCACCTCCGTAAATGGGGACATTCAGTACCTCGGCCGCCATATCGCTATATTTCTTAAGTTCTTCTTCGCTGAAGGGAATCCCTTTGGCCACGCCATTGATTTTCTCCAAACCGAATTTGCTGTGCGAACAAGGAGAAGGATAGAACCAATAAAAGAAGTCCGTTCCCTGAACACCATAAAATTTAATCAAATCACCCTGAAGATGCTCGTTTATCACAGCTATCGGTATATGCCGGCTACGGAAATCAGCCAAAACCCGTTCGGCCTCTTCTTTGCCGGTGACATAACATACATCTTCCTTTACCATAGCATGAGAATCACCGCGTTTTATCCAACACGGATAACAGTCTTCCTCAAACTGCTGTTCCGTAGATATGATGAAACTCCGCGGATGGGGGACACCGTGCTTTATCAAAAGTTCCGTCATGGGTCTGCGTACGCAATTATCGATTCCATAAGCCGAATTTACAACCAAAGCCCCTTCATCTTCCAAAGATTTCAGGCGGGCAATTGTCGCCCTGTCACGAGCCATGTCAAATATCACATCCGCTTTTATTCCGCAAGCTACAAATTCTTTCTCCGCATAGAGCTCTACCTTACATCCCAACAGCCTCAACTCATCCGCCACCTTATTAAAAATGGCGGCATCATTGTCTACATGATTAGGAGAATACTCATTACCACGGCTTACCCCTATTATTGAAAATTCATCCATTCCTTTATGTTAGTGCTTTAAGTTTATTCTTTTCCGGCCAAAAAAGCCTCCGCCTTCACGATATCGCCGGCATGGTCTACGTCCAAGATTTTCTTAAAAGGATAGGCTTTCAGTTTCAGGCCGTCCGCGACCAGTTGTCTTTGGAAATTACGCATACGTGACATTCCTTTGTCCATACATGCGTGTAAAGTTCTGATAGCAGCCGGTGTCAGACAATAAATGCCTCCCGAAATATAACGACACCCGGGAATTGCCGCATCATGGAATCCCGTTATGTTCAAAGCTTCATCGGTAGAGATATAAAGTGGCTTTTCATCGTCAATATAATCTGTAACTGCCATATATCCGTCGTTATCAGCTTGCTTGAACGCTTCAATAAATGTGGCAAACTCTTCTTCACGGAAGATTGTATCTACGGTAGTCAGACAGAACTTGTCATCCTGCAAACAAGAACTCAACTCATAAAAGCTGTGCATAGAACTGGGAGTAGTCTTCACTATCACTTCCAAAGGCACTTCCGTTTCTTGTTGCAACTTAGCAAGATGCTCCTTAGTCAACGGACTCTCATTATTAATAATAACGACCACCTTATCAGCCCCATTACGGATAAAAATCCGTATCAGACGGTCAATCATAGCCACTCCATTGAGTTGCACTAAAGGTTTGGGTAAAGCAACCCCTTCTTGTGAAAGACGGGATCCTTCACCCGCTGATATAATTGCGAACTTCATTTCTCTTAATCTTCTTCGTCTATAGTATCCAACTTCAACTTATCACTGTCATCACGTCTTTCATAATATTGCTTGCGCAACGGATGCGCATGAATCGCTTTCTCAACGATACGATTGCGAAATACATCCATCGCTACATAAATGGCCTGACGGAATGAATCTTCCAAAGCAATACCCTGACCGGCAATATCATAAGCTGTTCCATGCGCCGGAGATGTGCGTACAATGGGCAGTCCTGCGGTATAATTTACACCTTCGTCCATGGCCAATGCTTTGAACGGTGCCAAGCCCTGATCATGATACATAGCCAGGATACCGTCAAAATGGGTATAATTACCCGATCCCATAAATCCGTCAGCAGGGTAAGGTCCGAAGCATTGCACCCCTTTGGCAACCATCTCTTTGATGGCCGGAATAATAATTTCATTTTCCTCTGTACCTATCAGTCCATTGTCTCCCGCATGAGGATTCAGTGAAAAGACTGCAATACGTGGACTGTCAATCCCGAAGTCTTCTTTCAAAGAACGATGGAAGATGGCAAGTTTCTCCATAATCAGTTCTTTCGTAATATCTTTGGCTATCTCACGAACCGGCACATGCCCTGTCACCAACGCCACACGGAAATCATTCTTCAGTAAAATCATTAAAGCCTTCTGTCCTTCCCCCACACGCTCCTCGATATATTCGGTATGTCCGGGAAAATGGAATGTCTCCGACTGAATCGTATTTTTATTGATAGGAGCAGTAACCAATACATCTATCAGACCGTCTCTATAATCCTGCAAAGCTCTTTCCAAGGCATCCAAAGCAGCCTTTCCCACCTCTGTTGTAGGTTTTGAGAGTTCAACCTTCAGTTCGTCTTCCGTGCAGTTCAGAATACTCAGTCTATCCGGCATAGCATCATCAGCCGAGTTGATGATGCTAAAGTTTGCCTGAATATCCATTGCTTTACGATGATAAGCCGCAACCTTTGGAGAGCCATAAATAATAGGTGTACAAAGTTCCAGCATAGTCGGATCCGAGAAAGTCTTCAGAATGACTTCGTATCCCACTCCGTTGATATCCCCGTGAGTAATACCAACTCTTATCTTGTTATTATCTTCCATTTAGTTATTATTAATCTGTTCTATTTTATTCTGCCTTTGCAGTTGAATCCACCTTTTCTTCAGGAATATCGGCATTGACCACCACTTCGTCCAACAGCGTTTCATTCGGCAATCTCAACGTATAGAGCGAAGCCTCCATCTGGCGCATCAGGTTACGTTTCATCTTATCGGGAGAATAGATAAATGCTTCAGCCACAATCACACGTCCGTTGGCGCGGTCTACACGAGCATGAGAAACGAACGGGCCACCCATCATGTCGCCTTCCATTTCCCATAATCCGCGTGCCTCCTGAGCATATTCGCCTTTTACCATAATATTCTTGACATCGACAAACATAGAGTCGGTAGCCATATACATACCTTCACGTTCACCCGGGATATTAGCTTTCATTACCGAATCGCGTTTATGCACAAAGAACTCTTTAGTAAAGGTATTCTTGTCAGTATAAGGATAAGAATATATGACGAAGTTCATATCGGCGGAAGCACGGTTGGTAGAAGCCCACAAGAAATTTTCACCGGTCTTATAATTCGACAATTCCTGAGGAATCCAAACATCACAATCAAACATACTACCCACTTTGGCAGAAACGGCATCGTTATGTTTTTCTTTCAGCAGATTAATCTGGCGATTGATCTCAGATTTCACAAAGAAGTCGATAATCACCTGACTGTTCTTTGCCACAAAGTCTGCAAATTCCTGTTCGTTAGGGGCCTGAATAGTCATAATCATTTGCGGTGCAGCATATACGTCACGCGAGAATTTTATCTTAGGCTGCGTATAGATATCCTGAATATCGACAAGAATGATATTACGGAAAATCTTCATGACACGATCAAAGTGTTCGGGAGCGATATTTGAAATACGGAACGAGCGTTCTGCTTGAGGTAGTCCGGGAACATTCGTATCCAGCACATCAAATAATGCACGTCCTGCAGGACGGTCCCACACTGCCTTATTTACTACCACCAACACTTCATAAGGTCTTCCGCTGGAAGTCGGAGTAAACAAGTTTTTCTGTCCTTTCTTACAAGAAGCCAGCACCAGCACCACCAGTACCAAACTCAAATAGAATGCGATTCGTTTCATAATTCTTATGGTATTATATTTAGTAATCTATAGTGTAACGCCTTTCTCTTTCTGTTGTTTGGCTGTCGACAACATTCCGCAGGCTGCAAATATGTCCTCCCCTCTTGATGCACGAATGGTAGCGAAAACCCCATGTTGTGTCAAATAATCACGGAACGCCACCATTGTTTCCATGTCCGTTCCTTCCAAATCAACATTCGGGATAGCATGGAAACGGATTAAATTGATGCGGCAGTCGATGCCACGCAGCAATTTAACGATTTCTTTGGCATATACCAAAGAATCGTTCACACCTTTAAATACAATATATTCAAAAGACAACCGTCTCTGTTTACTGAAATCATAATTACGCAATATATCTACAATTTCGGTAATAGAGAAAGCTCTTTCAGCAGGCATCAATTCTTTTCTCTGCGACGGGAAAGGAGTATGCATACTGATAGCCAGATGGCAGTCACTCTCATTCAGGAAACGTTCCAATCCCTTTCTCAATCCAACAGAAGATACGGTTATTCTTTTCGGGCTCCAACGATAGCCATAATCAGAGGTAAGTATTTCGAGCACCTTCAGCACTTCGTCCAAGTTGTCAAAAGGTTCTCCCATCCCCATAAACACAAGATTGGTCAGCGTATCGCGTTCCGGTATGGAATATATCTGGTTCAGAATCTGGTTGGCAGTCAGGTTAGCCGTAAAACCTTGTTTCCCGGTCATGCAGAACTTACAATTCATCTTGCATCCCACTTGTGAGGAAACACACAGAGTAGCCCGGTCTTCATCCGGTATATACACAGCCTCTACAAAATTTCCGGCCGCCGTACGAAACAGATACTTCACCGTCCCGTCTACCGAGCGCATGGCTTCCACCGGTGCGGAGGCTCCGACTTCATACCCATCTTTCAACATCTCACGATGCTTCAGTGACAAGTTAGTCATTTCGTCTATCGAAGCGACTTTCTTCTCATACAACCAAGATGCAATCTGCTTTGCAGCAAATTTAGGCATTCCCAGATTCTGCGTTATGTGCTGAATCTCATTTAAAGTCCTGCCAAGTAATACCGTTTTTGGAGTTTCCATTATATTTAAAAGACAATTAGCGTACAAAGGTAGAGAAAAAATAATATATATTACCTATCTTTGCGCCGAGAAATACATTTAAAGATGAGAAAAACAATTAATTGTTTTATTCCATACGAAGAAAACACAGCAATAGGCAAAGCTGTTACAGCTTTGAAAGACAGTAGTGTCGTCAACAAAATCTATTTATTGAGAGTCACCGAAGAGCCGGCTTTATCCCTTCCCTCAGGATGTGAAATATTAACCATTGATTCTTTGAACAGCAGTGATACGATTAAGAAGATTGCTCAAAAGGCAAACACTCCTTTCACGTTATTGTATACCAAAACATCTCCGTTCGAGTTAGGTTATATGGCATTGGAACGCATCGTCAGTTTCCTGCAAGACCATGAGACCGGCATGGTTTATACCGACCATTACGAATGGAAAGAAGGAGAAAAGAAAAAGCATCCCGCCATCGATTACCAACCGGGCAGTGTACGCGATGATTTCGACTTTGGCTCTTTGCTGGCATTCAGAAGCGAATATCTTATCGGGGCAGCCGACTCTATGGAGAACGACTGCGAGACCTACCAATATGCCGGACTTTATGCTACTCGTTTATTCATAGCCGAAATGGGAAAGATTACCCATATCAATGAATATTTATACACCGAAGTAGAACAGGATAACCGCTTGTCGGGCGAAAAGCAGTTTGATTACGTCAACCCGCGCAACCGTGAAGTACAGATTGAGATGGAACAGGCCTTCACCCGATACCTGAAAAGAACAGGTGCCTATTTGCCACCTAATTTTAAAAAGGTAAACTTCCATACAGAAGTGTTTGCCAATGAAGCGTCCGTCATCATTCCCGTCAGAAACAGGGTTCGCACCATAGACGACGCCATCCGTTCCGCCCTCGGACAGAAGACAGAATTCCCCTTCAATATTATCATCACAGACAATCACTCCACAGACGGTACATCGGAAGTAATTGCCCGCTATAAAGACAATCCGCAAGTTATACATCTGCAACCCGAACGCACCGATTTGGGAATAGGCGGTTGCTGGAACCTCGCCATCCATCATCCCCAGTGTGGCCGTTTCGCCATACAACTGGACAGTGACGACCTCTATAGCAGTCCGCAGACATTGCAAACCATTGTAGACACCTTTTATAAAGAACAATGCGCCATGGTGATAGGCACGTACCGAATGACGGACTTCAACCTGAACACCATTGCTCCGGGCATCATAGACCATAAAGAATGGACCATAAGCAACGGCCACAACAATGCCCTGCGCATCAACGGCCTAGGTGCTCCCCGTGCTTTCTTCACCCCCCTTTTAAGAGAAATCGGAGTCCCCAATGTCAGTTACGGAGAAGACTACGCATTAGGGCTGGCCTTTTCACGCACCTATAAGATAGGTCGCATTTACGAAGAATTATACCTTTGCCGCCGTTGGGAAGGGAACTCGGATGCCGCACTCAACATTGAGCAAGCCAATACCAATAACCATTACAAAGACAGCCTCCGCACACACGAAATCAATATCCGCAAGAGCTATAGCACGCAGTACAAGAATAACAACAGGAACGAAAGAAAAATACAGAACAAACGTTTCATAAAAGAACAGTTTGCCGACTGGAAGCTGGCCGGTGACAATCTTACCGCCCTAAAAAATGTGCTCGTCAAACAGGAAACGGTTTGCGGCATCCCGTTTACCGTGCAGCACAACCCCGCACGCATGGTTTCCACCGGAGCCAAGGTAGACCCCCAAAGCATATCCGACCGCCCTTGTTTTCTTTGTGAAAAGAATCAGCCGGAAGAACAGCGTACTCGCTGCATCGGATATCACTTCAATCTGTGTGTGAACCCCTATCCGATATTACCATACCACATCACCATTCCACATACAGAGCATCACGAACAAGTATTGCCTTTGGATTTTTGCGAATCCATCAATCTAATTTTCAGTGAACTGCCCTCCGAATATGCTTTATTCTACAATGGAGCGCTTTGCGGAGCTTCCGCCCCCGATCATTTGCATTTTCAGGGAGTGCCAATGGAAAATATCCCCTTGGTTAATTTCTACCGTCAGCCGGACACCGAAAAGACATTACTCTTATCAAACAATAAAGTAACAGTAGATGAAACGCACAAAAAGCTTCTAATCAATTCATCCTACTTGTATTATATCAATCATTACGCCTGTCCCCTGTTCAGCATAGAGCAATACCACGACGGAAAGAAGGACGAATCACTGTTCGAAAATATAATGAAAGCATTGCCGTGCAGCAATACCGAACCAGAAGCGAAAGTAAACATACTGGCATGGCAAGAAGATGAAAAACAAACCATCCTCATTATTCCGCGCAGCAAGCACCGCCCCGAATGTTATAGCGCCGAAGCCGGCAAACAAATGCTTGTCAGTCCGGGAACCCTTGATATGGCAGGCATCATTGTCACTCCACGCAAAGAAGATTTTGAAAAAATATCGGCCGCAGACATCCGACAAATCCTGCAAGAAGTCGGACTGGCACGCGAAGATGCACAGGAAATAATTAAAAAGTATCGAAAACAAAACAGACTATGAAAGAACCCGAAATAAATGTAGGAATAGTAAATGCACAAGAAATTCATTTTTCACTGAACGGCAGTTTTTTTGCCAAAGGCGAGATTGTATGCGGCGAACAAAGTGTTTCTTTCAGTGAAGGAGGTATCCTATGGAACGGAAATCTATATCGTGAACTGACCTTCACCCCACAAGACGAGCGCACTTCATTCTCCCTCTACGATGTAACCATCGGAATCAACTTCCACTGGGAGCGTCAGGAAACCCAGAGCTTTATGGGGACATTGAAACTGGTAGTAGATGAAGGCAAAATAACAGCTATCAATATTCTTCCGGTAGAAGACTATCTGATAAGCGTCATTTCATCGGAAATGAGTGCCACCTCTTCATTGGAGTTTTTGAAAGCACACGCAGTTGTTTCGCGCAGCTGGCTTTTTGCCCAGATGGAGAAACGCAAAGCCATGTGCAACAAGAATGAAGGATTCTTTTCTTTTGTGAAGACCGAAAACGAATACATCCGTTGGTATGACCGCGAAGACCACACCATCTTTGATGTATGTGCCGACGACCATTGCCAGCGTTATCAGGGAATCACCAAGGCATCCAATGCAACAGTTGCCGAAGCCATCCGCGCCACACGCGGTCAACTGCTCATGTACGGTCAGGGCATTTGCGACGCCCGTTTTTCCAAATGCTGTGGAGGAGCAACCGAAGAGTTCGGTTATTGTTGGGAGGACAAAGACTACCCCTACCTGTCCGCCATCAGAGATGACGGAAAAGAAACTCCGCAACCGCTTCCCGACTTAACCAAGGAAGTTGAAGCCGAACGGTGGATACGCACCTCTCCTCAGGGCTTCTGCAACACACACGACAAGAAAGTCATCTCGCAGATACTGAACAACTACGACCGCGAAACGACAGACTTCTATCGTTGGAAAGTGCGCTACACCCAAGAGGAACTGGCCGAACTCATCCGTCAGAACACAAAAACCGATTACGGAAACATCATCGATTTAATTCCCATCCAACGGGGAAAATCAGGACGCATCTGCAAATTAAAAATCGTAGGCACACTGAAAACCCTCACCATCGGTAAAGAACTGGAAATTCGCCGCACCCTTTCCTCCTCCCATTTATTCAGTTCGGCTTTTGTCATTGACAAAGGAGAATTGAAAAACGGTGTACCGGAATGGTTCCTGCTGACAGGCGCCGGCTGGGGGCACGGAGTAGGCTTATGCCAAATCGGTGCCGCCGTTATGGGAGAACAAGGTTATACATACGACAAGATTCTGCTGCACTATTATAAAGGAGCAGACATCCGCCGTTTCTATTAATCCAATCTTATAGGTAATAATGAAAAAGACATCACCGTGGGCATGGATACCCACCCTTTACTTTGCGCAAGGATTGCCATACGTCGCAGTGACCATCATCTCGCTTGTCATGTATAAAAGGCTGGGTATCAGCAATACCGAACTAGCCTTCTATACCGGCTGGCTCAACCTGCCCTGGGTCATCAAGCCACTGTGGAGTCCGTTCATCGACCTCATCAAGACCAAACGCCGGTGGATTGTCACCATGCAGATGCTTATCGGTGCGGGGCTGGCCGGCATTGCCTTCACCATCCCCACCGACCATTTTTTTCAATTGACACTCGCTCTGTTCTGGTTGCTCGCCTTCAGTTCCGCCACACACGACATTGCTGCCGACGGATTCTATATGCTGGCACTCGACTCTCACGAACAAGCACTGTTTGTAGGCATCCGCAGCACTTTTTACCGCATCGCCACTATTGCCGGGCAAGGGCTGCTTATCATGTTGGCAGGCCGGCTGGAGACAGTGACAGGCAACATTCCCTACTCCTGGTCTATCACTTTCTTTCTGCTTGCTGGAATATTCCTCGCCGTGTGGCTTTACCATCGTTTTATTCTCCCCCATCCGGCTGCCGACCATCCGGCAAAAGAAGTATCCGCTTCTGGGCTGATGAAAGAATTCTTTACCACCTTTACCACCTTTTTCCAAAAGAAGCACGCCGCCGTTGCTATCGCATTCATGTTGCTATACCGACTTCCCGAAGCACAATTAGCCAAAATGGGAATTCCTTTCTTACTCGATCCTGTTGAAAAAGGAGGCTTGGGACTTACCACCGAAGAAGTAGGATTCGTGCAAGGAACAGTCGGTATCATAGGACTGACGTTAGGAGGTATTCTGGGAGGTATTGCCGTAGCCCAAGGGGGTCTTAAACGCTGGCTTTGGCCGATGGTATGGGCTATCTCATTACCTGATTTTGTTTATGTATACCTCAGCCATGTACAGCCGGACTCCTTGTTGCTTGTCAATATTTGTATTTTCATTGAACAGTTTGGATACGGTTTCGGATTCACGGCCTATATGCTCTACCTCATTTACTTTGCCAACGGCGAACACAAGACGGCACACTATGCCATCTGTACCGCTTTTATGGCACTTGGCATGATGATTCCGGGAATGGCTGCCGGATGGTTGCAAGAACACCTGGGATACAACCACTTCTTTATTTGGATTATGATATGTTGCATTGCCACATTCGGAGTCACGGCACTGCTGAAGATTAACCCCGAATTTGGAAAGAAAACCTTAAAAAGTTAATGTTAAATTCAACAATACAAGCCATTGCATTGTTTCCTTTTCAGACGATAACATATAAAACAGAAGGTATATGAAAAAAATTATTTTATTGGTATTAGTTGTATTGTTTGGCTGTGTAGGATACTCACAAGCGCAAACATCTGAAAAGAAGCTGAGTCGTCAAGAACGAAAGGAAGCCAAAAGAGCCATGGAGCAAGCATTGTTTGAAGAAGCCAAACAAGCCATAGAAGACAAAGCCTTCACCCTAGAGGCAGATCAGGTTATTTTTAAACGGGGCAGAACAGCATTTGTCTCTTCAAATACAAACTTTGTGACTGTCAATGGTGAGAGAGCTTCCGTACAGGTAGCTTTCAATATTCCTGCAAGCGGTCCTAATGGTTTGGGCGGAGTAACTGTGGATGGCAATGTATCTGGTTATAAAGTGACCACAGACAAAAAAGGTCATGTCCGACTGGCAATGAATATCACAGGTGTAGGCATTTCTGCCCAAGTCAATATAACACTGACCAACGGCAGCAACAATGCGACAGTGGATATCCTTCCTAATTTTCACTCCAACAGACTTACCTTGTCAGGCACTCTGTTGCCATTGGATAAATCAAGCGTATTCAAAGGAAGGTCTTATTGACAGACAGGCCGCTTCAATAAAGTTTTTCATTGCAAGTAATGCTTGTCCTTATTGAGGATATTTCAACCGGTCAGGAACCTGTGACTGATAAAGATGCATTTTTTCAATTATTATTCATATCTTTGCATATACTATAACCATTTATCAGTAACCATGATTGTAATAGCAGACAGTGGTTCCACCAAAACCGATTGGTGCATAGGCAACAACCTAACAGATTACCGGATAGTTCAGACTCCCGGCATCAATCCGTTTTATCTTTCCACCAAAGAAATAATCCGGCAAATAACAGAAACCCTTCTCTCACAGTTGACGGAAAAAGACACCGTCACCGAACTCTATTTCTATGGTGCCGGTTGCACTCCCGAAAAGGCATGCATTGTAGCAGATGCTCTCACCAAATGTTTTCCACACGCTCATATTGCGGTAGAAAGTGACTTGTCGGGAGCCGCCCGCGCCTTGTGCGGACACAAAAAAGGCATTGCCTGTATATTGGGAACGGGATCAAATTCCTGCGAGTACGACGGTGAAAGAATTGTTTCCAATGTTTCTCCACTAGGGTATATATTGGGAGACGAAGGAAGCGGAGCTGTGCTGGGTAAACGACTGGTGGGTGACTGCCTCAAAAAACAACTCCCCCCCGACTTGTGCGAACTGCTGCTGAAAGAATATGAGCTGACTCCTGCCCTTATCTTGGACAAAGTATACCGGCAGCCGCTTGCCAACCGTTTTCTGGCAAGTCTCACTCCTTTCTTATCCGCACACCGACAGAGAACTGAGATTCATGCGTTACTACTTTCCTGCTTCACCGATTTCTTCGAAAGGAATGTGATGCTGTATGAATATACCGATTGCCCCGTTCACTTTATCGGTTCCATCGCATGGCACTTCCGGACAGAGGTAAAAGAAGCAGCCGATGCATTGGGCATTCAAGTCGGCAAGATAGTGAAGAGTCCGATGGAAGGATTGATAAATTATTATTTCAGAATATGAGTTTTATTAAAATAACCGAGCAACCGTCTTTGCACGAAGACCTCGAACAGTTATCCGTGCGAAGCCTATTGGAAAGTATCAATGAGGAAGACCAAAAAGTAGCCTTAGCTGTGCGCTCCTGTATTCCCCAAATAGAAAGACTGGTAACTGGCATCGTGGAACGGATGCAGCAAGGCGGACGAGTGTTTTATATCGGAGCCGGAACCAGCGGACGCTTGGGAGTATTGGATGCCTCGGAGATTCCACCGACTTTCGGTATGCCCGATACTTATATAATAGGTATAATAGCCGGAGGCGAAACGGCTCTGCGGCATCCGGTGGAGAATGCGGAAGACGATATGCTGAAGGGATGGGAAGAATTACAGACTTTCCACATCAATGACAAAGATACCGTGGTAGGCATTGCCGCTTCGGGAACAACGCCTTATGTCATCGGCGCATTGCAACAGGCACGGAAACGGGGCATACTGACGGCAGGAATCAGCAGCAATCCCGATTCTCCCCTTTCACACGCAGTGGATATTCCCATCGAAATGATTGTAGGTCCGGAGTTTGTGACCGGCAGCTCGCGTATGAAAAGCGGCACAGGACAGAAAATGATTCTCAATATGATTAGCACTTCCGTAATGATAAAATTAGGAAGGGTGAAAGGAAACCGAATGGTCAATATGCAACTGAGCAACCAAAAACTGGTAGACCGGGGGGTAAGGATGATTATGGAAGAACTGCGACTGGACGAAGGAAAAGCAAAACAATTGTTACAGGAATGTGGTTCAGTAAAAAAGGTCTTTGACATTTATAATAAGAAATAAATTGTATAACTAAAAACGATTAAAACATGAAAAGCTGGAAACTGGAAGCCATTATCTTAGCAGTAGGTATGCTGGTAATGGGCTATTTTATTAAAGCCGGACTGGATGCTTTCTCCAGTAAAGACCGGGTAGTAACTGTTAAAGGACTGGCAGAAATGGAAGTGCCTGCCAACAAGGTCACTTGGCCTCTGATGTATAAGGAAATGGGAAATGACCTGCCTACCTTATATAATAAGATAAACAATACGAATCAGGCCATCGTCACTTTCCTCAAACAGAAAGGCATCACCGAACAAGAAATCAGCATCAATGCTCCCGAACTGATAGACCTGCAGGCCGACCGCTATAACAGTAACCCGATTCAGTTCCGCTACAATATTACAACCGTCATCACTGTTACGTCTGACAAAGTGGAACTTGTGCGCAACTTGATAAAAGAACAGAGCGAGCTTCTGAAACAGGGTATCGCCATCACCGGAGGAGACTACCGCTACAATGTGCAATATGACTACACTGGACTCAACACTGTGAAACCCCAAATGATAGAAGAAGCAACAAAGAACGCCCGCGCCGCCGCCATCAAGTTTGCCAAAGACTCGGACAGCGAACTGGGAAAGATAAAAAGAGCCTATCAAGGACAATTCAGCATCGAAGACCGCGATGCAAACACTCCTTATATCAAACGAATACGCGTGGTGACCACCATTGACTATTCACTCGAAGATTAAAAGGTCAGACACCCATTTTATGGAGTATTCTGAAGAGTTCATCTTTGTTCAGGGGCTTTGACAAATAACCGTTGAAGCCTCTGGACATTACTTTTCTTCTGTCTTCGTCATACGCAAAAGCCGTTACTGCCACAATGGGGATGTCGGATGATAGTTGGCGAATGGCATCCGTCGCCTGATAACCGTCCACCACAGGCATACCTATATCCATCAAAATAATAGCCGGGTTACATTCCAGATATTTGGCAATGGCCTCTTCACCGTTCACGGCACGTATCAGGTCATACTGCTTTTCCAGATATATCTTATAGAGCAAATAATTGTCGTCCATGTCTTCGGCTATCAGGATGGTGCGGCGAACAGCACCCTCACCGTATGCAGCTTCATCAACCCCGACTGATTCCGAATCATCTTCCGTCCGTTGCAAGGGTAAGAAGTCGAAAGGTTTTACAGGCAGAGTAAACCAGAATGTGGAACCTTTGCCATATTCCGAAAAGACCCCTATCTCACCACCCAGTTTCTTGATAATGGTCTGGCTAATAGACAATCCCAGCCCTGTGCCTTGCTTTTTGGCATCCAGTTTCATGAAACGCTCAAAGACTTTATCCACGTTCTCAGCCGGGATACCAGTCCCCGTGTCCTGCACATAGAAGTAAATGTCATCCTCACGCACCTTATATCCTAAGGTGATAGTGCCTTCTTTGGTATACTTGAATGCATTCGACAGAAAATTGGAAAGCACCTGTGACACCCGGTTCTTTTCGGTATGGATAAAGCACACTGGCAGGCAGGGCTCAAACACAATGCGCACCGGACTGTCCGCTTCTTCCAGCCGCAATCTGAAGATTCCTTCCAGTTCACGCATTATTTGATTAACATCTGTATCGGAATAGATAAACTCCAGTGTCCCCGCCTCTATCTTTGACATATCCAGAATATCATTGACCAACTGCAACAGCATATTCGTATTACCTTTGATAATCTCGACATAAGAATTACGTTCGGCCTCGGAAGCATTAGCCAATAGTCCTGCAAAACCGACTATCGCATTCAGCGGAGTCCGGATTTCATGGCTCATATTGGCAAGGAAGGCTGTCTTCTGCTCACCTGCCACTTCCGCCACTTGCCTGGCTACTTCCAGCTCTTCCTGTATCTTCTTCAAGCGGGTAATGTCACGCACGGTCAACAATACCTTTTCATCTCCGTCCAGCAACATATATGCACCCGAAACGCTCACTATACAATCCACATAATTACCGGTATCATTCGACAAATAAAGCCTCATCGGGGCTTCCAATTGGGAAAAGCCGTTTTTTTCGCGAAAGCACTTTTCGATGGAAGCACGCACCGGGCAATATTTGCAGTTCTCGTGAGTGCCGCACGCACCTGAATCCAATGCATTCTTGCAACGGAGCAACTCACCCACCCTATGAAAGACGCCGTCGTCCGCCTCGTCGTTCAAACTATAATAATTGGTTTTCTCTACCAGAAAATTACGATTGGCCAATACGATGTACGCATCAATATTACGCAAGATGGCATCCGAAAAATCCTTGTTTAAACTAAGTTCGCTCTCTTTGACAACAACTTCTTTACTCAGATTTTTTGTTTTCTTCGTTTCTAGCCACCACTTTATTACAAAAAATAAAGCAACAACCGTTAATAGTATAGATGGTAGCATTTGCTAAATAGGTTTATGTTGTCACAAAGATATGAACATAATTTAATAACGACTCATAATTAGATAATTAAATATTCAATTTTAAAGAAAAAGCCTCAAATCTATTTGTGATTCAGTAATTTATTGTATCTTTGCGCCCGAAATTAGATAATCAATATAATGTCTAACGTAATTAACTGAGAATTTTAACAATTTTATTAATGGAAAATTTAAAAAACATCGCTCCTGTTGAAGACTTCAACTGGGAAGCTTACGAAAACGGCGAAGCCATTACAGGCATTAGCCACGAAGCTCTTGAACAAGCTTATGACAGTACACTGAACAAAGTAAATGACCGCGAGGTTGTAGACGGTACTGTTATCGCAATGAACAAACGCGAAGTAGTTGTTAACATCGGCTACAAATCAGACGGTATCATTCCTTTGAATGAGTTCCGTTACAATCCTGAACTGAAAGTAGGTGATACTGTAGAAGTATACATTGAAAACCAGGAAGACAAAAAAGGACAGTTGATTCTGTCACACAAGAAAGCACGTGCAACTCGCTCTTGGGATCGTGTTAACGCTGCTCTTGAAAACGAAGAAATTATTAAAGGCTTTATCAAGTGCCGCACTAAGGGTGGTATGATTGTTGACGTATTCGGTATCGAAGCATTCTTGCCGGGTTCTCAAATTGATGTTAAGCCTATCCGTGACTACGATGTATTTGTAGGTAAGACAATGGAATTCAAAGTGGTTAAAATCAACCAGGAATTCAAAAACGTTGTTGTTTCTCACAAAGCTCTTATCGAAGCTGAACTTGAACAGCAGAAGAAAGAAATCATCGGTAAACTTGAAAAAGGACAGGTACTCGAAGGTACTGTTAAAAATATCACTTCTTACGGTGTATTCATCGACCTTGGCGGCGTAGACGGTTTGATTCACATCACTGACTTGTCTTGGGGCCGTGTAAGCGATCCGAAGGAAGTTGTAGAACTCGACCAGAAGTTGAACGTTGTTATCCTTGATTTCGATGACGAAAAGAAACGTATCGCTCTTGGTTTGAAACAACTGACTCCGCACCCATGGGATGCTTTGGACGCTAACTTGCAGGTAGGTGACAAGGTGAAAGGTAAAGTAGTCGTTATGGCTGACTACGGTGCATTCATCGAAATCGCTCCGGGCGTAGAAGGTTTGATTCACGTATCTGAAATGTCTTGGTCACAGCACTTGCGTTCTGCTCAGGACTTCATGAAGGTGGGTGACGAAGTAGAAGCTGTTATCCTGACTCTTGACCGTGACGAACGTAAGATGTCTTTGGGTATCAAACAGCTGAAACAAGATCCATGGGAAACTATCGAAGATAAGTATCCTGTAGGTTCCAAGCACACTGCAAAAGTTCGTAACTTCACTAACTTCGGTGTATTCGTAGAAATCGAAGAAGGTGTAGACGGATTAATCCACATCTCTGACCTGTCTTGGACTAAGAAAGTGAAACATCCTTCTGAATTCACTCAGATTGGTGCAGACATCGAAGTTCAGGTATTGGAAATCGACAAAGAAAACCGTCGTTTGAGCCTTGGTCACAAACAGTTGGAAGAAAATCCTTGGGATGTATTCGAAACTGTATTTACTGTAGGTTCTGTACACGAAGGTACTATCATCGAAATGCTGGATAAGGGTGCTGTAGTAGCTCTTCCTTACGGTGTAGAAGGTTTCGCAACTCCGAAGCACTTAGTAAAAGAAGACGGCTCTCAAGCTCAGTTGGATGAAAAACTGTCATTCAAAGTGATTGAATTCAACAAAGACGCCAAGAGAATCATCCTTTCTCACAGCCGTATCTTCGAAGATGCTGCTAAAGCAGAAGAAAGAGCTGAAAAGAAAGCTGCTTCTAACGCAAAGAAAGCCACTAAGAGAGAAGAAACTCCTGCTATTCAGAACCAGGCTGCTTCTACAACTCTGGGCGATATCGATGCCTTGGCTGCTTTGAAAGAACAGTTGGAGAACAAAAAGAAGTAATCAGATTACTTTAAAATAACACAGAAAAGGATGTACCACCAATCGGTACATCCTTTTTTTATGCCATTATTCCTTAAAAAGAAAGCTCTTTTATGGAATATCCGATAAAAAACCGTACCTTTATGAAGTAATAAAATTTCGAGTTAGTATTTCACAACGACTTCTCCCCGTCTTCTTATTACCTATTTATTAATTCAATGCAGTATTCATATATATAATACTGCATATATACTAATTTAAAAAGATTCAAATGGCGAAACCAATTTCATTTACCAAAAGAGATTTAGAAAAGAAAAAACAAGAAAAACGTTTAGCAAAACAACAAAAGAAAGAAGAAAGGAAGAATAGCGGTACATCATCTTTCGAAGATATGATAGCATACGTAGACGAGAACGGTGTAATAACCGACACCCCTCCCACTCCAAACGAAAAGCCTCAGGAAATAGATATCACTACTATCGAAGTGTCCACTCCACGCAAAACGGATGAACCTGTGATAACCGAATATGAAGGAAGAGTAGAGTTCTTCAACACTTCCAAAGGATATGGCTTTATCAAGAACCTGAAAAATGCAGAGAAGTATTTTTTCCATGTAAGCGGACTGCAAGACGAAGTAACGGACGGAAATTTGGTAACTTTCAAACTGGAACGCGGGCCACGAGGTATGAATGCTGTAGAAATCAAACGCAAAAAATAACTCGGACGGCTGCATACGTTTTTACAACCTTTTTATATTTTTCATCCAAAAAGATAGTATCTTTGCGGCGATGGAAAAATTTGAAGTACATATATTAGGCTGTGGTTCGGCATTGCCGACAACAAGACATTTTGCCTCTTCGCAAGTCGTGAATATCCGTGAAAAGTTATTCATGATAGATTGCGGAGAAGGAGCACAGCTACAGTTACGCCGTTCTAAATTAAAATTTACGCGTCTTAACCATATATTTATATCTCATCTGCACGGTGACCATTGCTTCGGGCTGATGGGACTTATTTCTACGTTCGGACTGGTGGGGCGCACGGCTACGCTGCACATACATTGCCATACCGACCTCGAACGGATACTCATGCCCCAACTGGAATACTTCTGCAAAGGAATGGCATACAATGTGGAATTCCATCCGATTAACCCCACAAAAGCCGAAGTCGTTTATGAAGACCGTTCCGTGACGGTCAGCAGTATCCCGTTGCGTCACCGCATTCCCACCTGCGGATTCCTTTTTGCGGAGAAACCGACCCCCAACCATATCATCAGAGATATGATTGATTTTTATAAAGTACCCGTGTTTGAACTCAACCGCATCAAAAACGGAGAAGATTATGTGTTGCCGGACGGTAGTGTTGTCCCCAACAACCGCCTGACCACCCCACCGGCGCCTCCCCGTAGCTATGCCTATTGTTCGGACACTATTTTCCATCGCCCTGTCATAGAACAAATAAAAGGAGTGGATTTACTTTTTCACGAAGCAACCTTTGCACAATGTGATGCCCAACGCGCCAAAGAAACATTCCACACCACCGCCATGCAAGCTGGTGAAATGGCCCGCGACGCAGGTGTAAAGCAGTTACTCATCGGACATTTTTCGGCCCGTTATGAAGACGAAAACATTCTATTACAGGAAGCAAAAGGTGTATTTCCTAATACACTGCTTGCCAAAGAGAACCTGAAGGTCACACTATAAAGAAAACACAAAACCGGTTCATGGATACCTATAATGAAAAAGAAATAATAGCATTATTGCAAGATCCCAAGCGACAACGGGAAGCATTCGAATGCATCGTGAAACAGTATAGCGAGCAACTGTACTGGCAGATCCGCCGTATGGTGCTTTCGCACGATGATGCCAATGACCTGTTGCAGAATACATTTATCAAAGCCTGGATAAATATCGACTACTTCCGTGCCGAAGCTAAAATGTCTACATGGCTCTATCGTATCGCCTTGAATGAATGCCTTACCTTCTTAAACAAACAACGCGCAATCAACCAATTGTCCATCGATGAAGCCGACGCCGAAATGGTGAATAAACTGGAAGGAGACAGTTACTTCAGTGGAGACGAAACCCAGAGACTGTTCCAAAAAGCACTGCATACACTTCCCGACAAGCAACGGATGGTCTTCAACCTGAAATACTTTCAGGAAATGAAATATGAAGAGATTTCCGAGATATTGGGAACAAGTGTGGGAGCCCTGAAAGCCTCCTATCACCACGCAGTGAAAAAAATAGAGAGTTTTTTAAAAGAATGCCTTTAAACCTTTTCAAATAAAAAGCATCTAAAAAACAGAAAGGAGAGTGAACTATGAAAGAAGAAGATGAATTGCTGAGGAAGTGCGGAACCAAGAATCCGTTTACAGTACCCGAAGGTTATTTCGAAAACTTCTCTAAAGAACTAATGGATAAACTGCCGGAAAAGGAAATACCCCTTTCCGAACCTGTCATCACCACATGGCAACGTGTGAAACCATGGATATATATGACAGCCATGTTCTGCGGATTAATGTTGAGCGTCAGAGTTTTTGTCGGACGCCCCAAACAAGATACACCTATATTTACAGCAGCAGAAGCGGCCGAGTTCTCTGACGAATATGTAGAAACCATCATGGAACATTCGATGATGGATGATTACACACTTTATCAATATCTGACAGAGGCCGATACTGAAACATACAATTAAATTTTTAGTCGAAATGATACAAAGACTGACTACCCTACTATTTATTCTATGCCTCACCCTATCTGTGCAGGCACAAAAGAAGCCGGGATTCTCTAAAGAGGAATTTAGAGCCAAACAAGAGGCATACCTCACCCAAAAGGCAGAACTGACACCGGAAGAAGCCGGCAAGTTCTTCCCGATTTACTTTGAGTTACAGGATCGTAAAAAAGCCATCAATGACAAAGCCTGGCAAAAAGCGCGTAAAGGGAAAAGCCCTAACACCACGGATGCCGAATATGAAGAAATTGTGGATGGAATCGCTCATGCACGTCTGGAATCAGACAAGCTGGATATCGAATATTTAAACCGCTTCAAGAAGATTCTCTCCCCTCAAAAGCTATTCAAACTGCAACGGGCCGAGGTCAAGTTTCATCGTGATTTGCTGAAAATCATGCATCAGCCCAATAAACCTGATGCCCATAAAAAATAGAAAGGCAACCCTATTATAAAGAATAGAAAATGTGTCAAAAGTAAGTTCCGGAAAACCGGCTTTACTTTTGACACATCATTTTTTTATTTCTTAGTCAGGTATTTCTTGCTCAGCCATTTTCTTATCGGTTCGTCATACAGTTTAAGACAAGCGTAAGCCAGTAACACATTCCATGCACATACACACACAGCTACCTCCCAAGTTTCGCCCAATGTGAAATATTCATTCTTGATGAGCCAAGCATAAAACAGATACATAAACGGATAGTGAATGATATAAAGCGGGAAGGAAATATCACCCAGAAATTTACAGATACGAGTAGACGTTTTATCTGTCGTGCTGCCCGATGCACCCAACCATACCAACGCCGGGAAAACAACGATAATGCAGAACATCTCGAACACACCGTTCATGAGTATCGGCTCCGCACCTTCTACAAAAGGAATATGAAATAAAATCAGCAACACAATCGAACATATCCAGAACGCTCCTCTAATCTTCAGCGGTTTGAAACAACGTGACAAAAGCATACCCATAGAGAAAGGGAACAACATACGCAGTAATCCGCCTACAAAATTGACTCCATCCAGTGTCCAACCTACACCGATACTTCCATAACCGGCAGCATCAGAACAAGCAAATGTTGTCAATGCGATACCCAATATCACGACCATCACCGTCAATGCCTTGGTAGAAAACTTATGGATGAATAATGCGTAGAAGATATTACCGATATACTCGAAAAACAAAGACCACGCCGGACCATTAAGCGGAAACATCTCACCATTTCCACGCACCTCATATCCTGCACCGGGAACGGCAGGAATAAAGAACATGGCACACAAAAGAGCCAGCATCACCAAAGAGGTAGCCACATGGCTGCCGTCCCACTGCACACTGCCCTGAATAAAAAAGGTGATTGCCCCCAGTACAGCCCCCAACACCACCATAGGATGCAGACGCACCAAGCGCCGCTTGAAGAAATTCTTCACTGTAAGTGTCTTTCCCCAACGGTCGTCATACGCATAGCCAATAACGAATCCCGATAGAATAAAGAAAAAATCCACGGCCAGATAACCGTGATTGATTGTCTCTATAGAGGTTCCTCCGGCAAAAGCATAACCTTCGAACACATGATACCATACTACTAATAAAGCCGCAACACCTCTTAACCCATCCAATAGGTCGTAATGAGGCTTAGAGTCTGCAAATGACGCAGAAGAAGAAATTTTTTGCATAATAAAACCAAATGTTAAATAAGTATTTTCTAATTAAAGGTTGTTTTTCATGTTGCAAAGCTACGCATTTTTAAGACTAAAAAAATTGTTCTGCGACAAAAACAAGGAATATCATAATCCTTATCTCATACGTAAACGCCACATATCATCGTCAAACGTCACAAATAAGTTGGAAACAATTGATAGGCTGAACTGCATAAAAATTATTCATTGACATACCATTTGCCGCCATCCAATCAATGTGAGGAAGTTCGATTCCCACCACATAAATATTATCATTAAGGAAAATGTTCCAACCATAGAACACCATACAAATATATTAAATATCATCTTCCCAATCAATAACGACTATACAGGGAAAATAACATTTAAATTTATCCTTCATAGAATGGAAACAAGAGAGATATTTCTGCTTCTATACCCGGCTAATTAAAGAGGTAATAGTAATATATTTTCTTGGTAAAAAAGAGCCTAATACTATAAGAACTATGTTTTTCATCTGAAAAATAACATATGTTGCAAATATATAATAAACATATAACATGCAGTCATGTTTATGGCTGGAATCGCGCACAAATAAACATTTATTAACCATTTGAGCTATATGGTAGAATATAAGTAGAGCACTTGATATTCATAAATAGAAAAATGATAGTGGGGATTAAGCATTCAATTATTAATATTTATCCTCATATCATTGCCAATATCATTCACACAATGCATTTACTTCCAATTCACCTTCCATAACTGTTGTGTAGTGGTAGAAATAGAGTAGAAAACTATTTTTTCTGCTCTTTATACAAAGGATATATCGGATATAATGGTAAAAAAGCTATTTTAGTAACTAATTAATAATGAGATGTTTAATATTTGGAATAGTTCTTATAGAACTTAAACTAATAGAAAATTAAAGGAACGTGTCTTTATAAAAATAGTAAATCTTATTATTAATGCTTATGAATTTGAAAAATTTCACTCTAAGGAGTGAACGTCTCTTAGTAATTGCACTGCTAGCATGTAGCACTCCACATGCGTTTGCAATTTCAATGGTAAGTGAGGATTCACATAATCCAGTAGTAAATCAACAGGATACTCATGTCAAGGGAACTGTTATAGATGCCAGGACAGGGGAACCTATCATCGGAGCCAACATTGTAGTCAAAGACACCTCTAACGGCACTATCACAGGAGTCGACGGCGATTATTCACTGAAGGCTCCGGTAGGCTCCATGTTAGAAATTTCTTTTATTGGCTATAAAACAATCGTCGTCAAAGCAGTGGCAGGGTTGCAAACAATCAAACTGCAAGAAGACAGCTCTCTATTGGATGAAGTAGTAGTTGTTGGATATGGAACACAAAAAAAAGTGAACCTGTCAGGAGCTGTCGATGCAATCTCTTCCGAGGCTTTGGAAGACAGGCCTATTATCAATGCCGGACAAGGATTGCAAGGTGTGATTCCAAACTTAAATATCACTATTTCTAATGGTGCGGCCAACTCTGCTCCTTCATTTAATATACGTGGTGAAACCTCATTGAATGGTGGTGAACCTTTAATTTTGGTAGATAATATCCCAACGACTTCAGGTGAGCTTTCCCGCTTGAATACCAATGACATTGAAAGTGTTTCTGTTTTAAAGGATGCCGCTTCCGCTGCAATTTATGGTGCCCGTGCAGCTTTCGGTGTTATTTTGGTAACAACAAAGCGAGCTAAATCCGAGAAAATAGCCATTAACGTCAACGCATTTTATTCGACCCGTAAAGTTACACGCGTACCGGAACACGTGACAGACCCTTATATGGTAATGAAAATCAAACACGATGCTGCTACACCTTTATATAATCTATATCCGGAAAAGCAACTGGAAATTGGAAAATACTTTTCAGAACATCCTAATGAAGACCGGGTAGTCATCAATCCGGATGATCCAGAATCTTGGTTGTATTATGGCTCTACTGATTGGATGGATGAAGTATATGAGTCATCTGCCCCCTCCTATACCGTAAATTTCAATATTTCCCAAAAAACAAAAAAGACTTCTTATTATTTATCAGGTGAATATGCACGCCAAGATGGTATGCTACGCTATGGAAACGATATTTATGATCGTTACAATATTCGCGGTAAGGTCGATTTCCAGATCACAGACTGGTTGAACTTAAGCAATAACACCTCATTTGTACAACGGACATACGACCAGCCAAGCTTCGGGCGTACAGATTGGGGACTATCTGACTTTTTCCACGAAGTAAACCGCACCAACTCATTAGATGTACCTCGTAACCCTGATGGTTCATGGACACAAAACGGCGGTGCCATTCTTGGAGCTTTGCAGGAAGGCGGACGCAAAATAAATGATAGCCGTGAATTCTCAACAACATTTGGTCTGACATTGGACATTATAAAAGATATATGGCAAGTCAAAGCGGATGCAACCTGGAGACGTGACAGTGAATTAAACCGTAATTCTTATCACAACTATCACTATAAAACAGGTCCTAATAAACCAGAACAAGCCAGCGGACGTCCAACTCGTGCATCTCGTTCTACTTCGTTCTATAATTATAACGTATACAATGTATATACTGATTTCCACTATACATTTGCAGACAAGCATTATGTTCAGGCTTTACTAGGTTTTAACCAGGAAACCAGAAGAACCAATTCTTTCTCCATGTATCGTGATGATTTGATCAGTGCCTCCTTCCCCACTCCCGAACTGGCCGTTGGTGAAAAAGGAATCGGTGAAGATATTAGCGAATGGGCTGTGAGAGGCATGTTCTTCCGCGTTAATTACATCTATAATGACAAATATATTTTAGAAATGAACGGTCGATATGACGGTACTTCACGTTTCCCTAAAAAAGATCGTTTCGGTTTCTTCCCTTCAGGCTCTGTCGCTTGGGTCTTGTCTAAAGAAAAATTTATGGAAAACATTAACCAAAGCATTGGTTTGGACATGTTGAAATTCCGCGCCTCTTACGGTGCTTTAGGAAATCAGAATGTTGGCACATATGCCTATCTGCCAACTATGAGTGCCGGACAAATAGGACAAATATTGGACGGTTCACAGCCGGTAGCCGTATATGCTCCGGAAGTGGTATCCAATACACTGACTTGGGAGAAAGTTAGAACCATTAACGGCGGTATTGACCTGGCACTCTTGAACAACCGTTTATCTGCCAGCTTTGACTACTATGTGCGTTACACAGAAGGTATGCTGACCAAAAGCAAGACATTGCCAAGTGTATTTGGAGCCAGTGAGCCCAAGACTAATGCAGCCGACCTGAAAACAAAAGGTTGGGAATTATCTTTAAGGTGGAGGGATCAGTTTATGATGGCAGGCTCACCATTTAACTACAGCATCAAAGTAGCTTTGGCCGACAGCCGCGCATTCATCACTAAATATGATAACCCGAATAAACGGTTAGGAGACTATTACGAAGGTCAGGAAATAGGTGAAATGTGGGGATTAACTACCGAAGGTTTCTTCCAGACGGAAGAGGAAATTAAAAACCACGCCGACCAAAGTGCAGTAGGCGAAGACGATCAGAGCTATAAATTCTATGTAGGTGACTTGAAGTTTGCCGATTTAAACAATGACGGAAAAATTAATAAAGGTGACTGGACACTAGCCAATCCAGGTGACTTCCGCAAAATTGGTAACAGTTCGAACCGATATCCTTACAGTTTTGATCTTTCGGCAGACTGGAAAGGATTTGATATTCGCGGATTCTTCCAAGGTATAGGTAAGAGAGACTGGTATGCAGGCGGTGGAAATCATTACTTCTGGGGAATCTACGCACAGCCTTGGACAAATGTACAAACTCATAATCTGGATCACTGGACACCGGAAACTCCCAATGCTTATTATCCTCGCGTTAAGGCTTACATTGCCGAATCAACAGGTAGTGAGCTGGCTTGTGTGCAGACAAGATATATGCAGGATGCCTCTTATCTACGTATGAAGAACCTGACTATAGGCTATACATTACCACAGAGCCTGACCCAAAAACTGAATATCGAACGTGTCCGTTTCTATTTCAGTGGTGAAAACTTATTCGAAATCACTCATCTGAAAGCCAATCTCGACCCGGAAGCCTTGGATTCCAGCAGCAAGGTATATCCGCTACAGCGTTCTTATTCTTTTGGTGTTAACTTAACTTTCTAATTAATTTACGGATATGAAACAATTAAAAACTATATATACAGTAGCTGCCTTTATAGGATGTGCACTTTTTACCGGATGCAATGATGACTATCTACAAAAATTTCCTGAAGACAGTTTGAATGAAGAGGCATTCTTTAAAACTGTAACTGATTTGGAAACCTATACTAATGGCTTTTATGGAATGTTTGGAGCCTCGTATGATGATTTATTTTCCGATAATATCGGTCACGGAACAGGCGATTACACATTTAGTCAAAAATTAAAAGGACGTATTGATGAGACTAAAATAGGATCATTTGGATGGAAAAAAGATGGAGTATGGGAAAATATTCATGATATTAATTTTATGTTGATTAATGCCCATAAAGCGGAAGGCGATGAAAATGAAAAGAAACATTATATCGGTTTAGCCCGTTTATGTCGTGCTCTGCAATATTATGGCTTAATCAAGAATTATGGTTCCGCTCCTTGGTATTCTACCCCAATTACAACAGATGATGAAGAAGCATTATACAAAACTCAGGATTCACGTTCGTTGGTTGTCGACTCAATTATGGCCGATTTACAATATGCCTGTGATTATATGCAGGAGGGAAGTAGCCGCACACGAGTTACTCGTTACGCCGCTTTAGGATATATGGCACGCATTGCCTTACACGAAGGTACCTTCCGCAAATATCATGAAGAAGTAAGTGAACTGGCTGGTACAGCCAATTCATTCTTGGAAAAAGCTGTTTGGGCAACCAATGAAATAATGACTTCCGGACAATTTGAAATCACCGGAAAAGGAGCTGCAGCCTACCGAGATTTATTCACCAATCCTGACTTGAGCAAGAATAAAGAAATGATTTTATTCTCTGATTATGATAAAGATTTAAATCGTAAGAATAACACTTCAACGGTATTAAATTGGCAATGGAATCTAAGCCGCAGTTTGGCAGACAGTTATCTAAAATTGGATGGAACTCCTATAACAGAAACTGATCGTACCAAGACTTTTGTAGATATGTTTACCGACCGTGATCCCCGTATGGCTGAAACCATTATGTATCCGGGATTTATTAACGAAGGAAACAATAGTACACTGCCCACTAAAATTGTATTAGATTATGGCGGTTTGGGACAAATCAAATTTTTGCCACGCACAGACGCAACTTATGGTGGATGGGGTGAAAACATAACCGACCTTCCTATCATCCGCTATGCCGAAATTCTATTAGTAAATGCGGAAGCAAAAGCAGAGCTTGGCATATTGACCCAAAACGACCTGAATGCAACAGTAAATTTACTCCGTAGCCGTGTAGGAATGCCCGAAATGACTATTAATGTCCCGATAGATCCAGCCTTGGAAGCATTATATCCAAGCGTAAGTGGGGCATTGAAAAATGTTATACTTGAAATCCGTCGCGAACGCCGGGTGGAACTGGCATGTGAAGGTTTCCGTTACGATGATACAATGCGCTGGGCTGCCGGCAATATCTATGAAAGGCCATTTGAAGGTGTCTACCTTCCGGGATTCGGTATATACGACTGTACCGGCGACGGCGTGCCTGATGTAGCCTTATTCAAATCCCCCAATGACAAAATGGGATATACTGATGAAACATTGAAAGAACTTTCTGTATATTACACAGAAGATGAAAACGGTGCTCCCAAACAGATTTATTTAAGTGAAGGTGATAAAGGAAATATTCGCTTCTATTCCGATACTGATGAGGATACAAATAAATTTATTTCGCCTAAATATTATTATTATCCACTGTCAAAAGATGAATTGGTACTAAATCCGAATTTGAAGCAACCTATTGGATGGTAACAGTATAATGAAAGATACTATAATGTAGCAACCATTGCGTTTTCAAGATAACTGATTTTAGTCAAACCTCTGACAGCCCTGCCAATCCATGGTGCTGTCAGAGGTTACTTTTATCACCACACATAAAAAAACAAAAGTTCTCTTATTGCAAAGCTACACTTCATTGGTCTGCGACAAAAATAAGGTGTGTACAATATGTGCAGGCTGATGCGTACGTACGTGTAGCCCGATACGTATATATGTATAGGCCTATGCGTATATACATGTAGGCTGATGCCACCGTATGTGTAGCCCGATGCATACGCGCGCATTAAAAAATATACAGCACACACTGAATGTTGCAAAAAGACCTTTATGTTTTCGAAAAAGACCTTTATGTTTTCGAAAAACATCAGCACCTTTTTAAAAAAGCTCGGTATGTTTTTCATGTAGGGGCAGATGGAATGATTCCCTCATTAAGCCGGTCATTCCTTCTTTTCCGTTCATCCTTACATTTTAATTAAAACATTCAGATAATCAACCCGTTAAGAATGACAGGACATCCCCTCATCCTCGTTTCAGCTGCGCTTCCAAGTCCCTTCAAAATCTGCCTTCAGCATTTGTCATCGCCAGAGGAAGTTTTACAAATGAAAGGAGGCTGAAAGGGTGGTGATGGGATATCCCTTCACTACCGAATCCCCCATCAACAGGACGTTTCAACGGTTAATGAAACGAGAAAAGGAAAAACTGTTTTCCGCTTGTAGAGCGAAAAACACAGTTGTTTTTTATGGATTCAGCATTGTATGACAAGTCATTTATGGGAAAAGCCGTATCAACCATTTATAAAATGAATATACTTGGCAGCTCGTTTGTTTTAAGCCTGTAGGGTTCAAAGAAAAAATCCTATTCAAGGGAGCATGGAAAGAAGTTCAAAACGGACACTCAACGGCAACCATAGAGAGAAATCCGCAACAGGCTGAAAAATTTCGTTTGACTAATAACAAGCAAGAAGTAAAAAACGCAGTTAAAATGAAAATACCTAAAAAGGGGTCAAGTCAAAAAGTATGTGGGTATAATATTTGAGAAACATTTAAAGTTTGCAATGCTAAAAACATACATCCTTCCAAAGTATTATAAATCAAGTACATCAGACGAACACCTGATTGGACGTCAGCATTGTAACTCAGAGGTCATGCTTATCACCCACAGGGTTTTCGGATTGCCCCCTAAAAAGCCATAATTATGGCATTGGACATATTCCGGTTCAAGAAAACCCATCAAACGAAAGTACCCTTTATTATGTAGTAAACAATATAAAGTACCCTTTATTATGTAGTAAACAATATAAATGATAGGCCAAAGCTATAAATCTTACATAAAACAAAAACACCCAGCTTTACATTATTTGGGATGTAAAACTGGGTGTTTATTTTGTAACTTGCTGATTTTCTAGCATTTACAGCGGAGAGACAGGGATTCGAACCCCGGGTACCTCGCAGTACAACGGTTTTCAAGACCGCCGCAATCGACCACTCTGCCACCTCTCCAAAACTCCTTTGAGAAGTACTTTCTTCCTGAAAGCGGTGCAAAGGTACGCTTTTATTTTAAAACTGCAAATACTTGGGCACTTTTTTTGCTAGAAAAATTTCAAATCGTATTTTTGCAGTCAAATAACTAACGTAAGCAAGAAAGAACTTAAACATGATATACCCTCAGAACTTTGAGCAGAAAATAGGATTCGATTCTATCCGCCATTTATTAAAAGGAAAATGTCTTAGCACCTTGGGAGAAGAACGCGTAGACGAAATGGCTTTCTCTGAAAAATATGAAGAGATAAACGAACTACTGGAACAGGTTATAGAATTTATCCGCATCATTCAAGAAGAGGAGGAATTCCCCGACCAATATTTCTTTGATGTGCGCCCGTCACTGAAACGTATCCGTGTAGAGGGTATGTATCTGGATGAACAGGAGCTATTTGACTTGCGCCGTTCGCTGGAAACGATACGGGACATCGTACGTTTTCTGACTCGTACTCTCGAAGATGAGGAAGTGGAGGAAGGAACCTCCCCCTACCCTGCTCTAAGAAGGCTGGCAGGAGACATTATCGTGTTTCCACAACTTATCACACGCATCAATAATATCCTTGACAAGTTCGGAAAGATTAAAGACAATGCCTCCAATGAATTGTTACGCATACGCCGCGAATTGGCGTCTACCACAGGAAGCATCTCACGCAGTCTGAATGCCATTTTGCGAAATGCCCAATCCGAAGGGTATGTAGACAAGGACGTCACACCCACCATGCGCGACGGCCGATTGGTTATCCCTGTCGCTCCCGGTCTGAAAAGAAAAATCAAAGGTATTGTACACGATGAGTCGTCTACAGGAAAAACCGTATTTATCGAACCGGCAGAGGTGGTGGAGGCCAACAACCGCATCCGTGAACTGGAAGGTGAAGAACGCCGCGAAATTATCCGTATCCTCACAGATTTCTCAATAACGGTGCGTCCTCAAGTTCCTGCCATTTTACAGTCATACGAGTTCTTGGCCGAAATCGACTTTATCCGTGCCAAAGCACAGTTTGCCATACAGACCAATGCCATAAAACCTTCATTGGAAAACAAACAGGTTTTAGATTGGAGAACAGCCATACACCCTTTGCTCCAACTCTCGTTGGCAAAACATAATAAAAAAGTAGTACCGCTTGACATTGAGCTGAACCATGAACAACGGATTCTTATTATCTCCGGGCCTAATGCAGGGGGTAAGTCTGTCTGCCTGAAAACGGTGGGCTTGCTACAATATATGGTACAATGCGGAATGCCTGTTCCCATGCATGAACGCAGCCACATCGGAATCTTCAGCAATATCTTTATAGATATAGGTGACGAGCAATCCATCGAAGATGACTTAAGTACTTACTCTTCCCATCTTACCAATATGAAGATTATGATGAAAAGCTGCAACGAACGGAGCCTCATCCTTATCGACGAATTCGGAGGCGGAACAGAGCCTCAGATTGGCGGTGCCATAGCCGAAGCCGTATTGAAGCGTTTCAACGAGAAAGGCACATTCGGCGTTATCACTACCCACTATCAGAACTTGAAGCATTTTGCCGAAGATCATGAAGGGGTGGTAAACGGGGCCATGCTTTATGACCGCCATCTGATGCAAGCACTTTTCCAACTTCAAATAGGAAATCCGGGGAGTTCATTTGCTGTAGAAATCGCACGCAAAATAGGATTGCCTGAAGAAGTAATAGCGGAAGCATCGGAAATAGTAGGTAGTGAATATATCAATGCCGATAAATATCTGCAAGATATCGTGCGCGACAAACGTTACTGGGAGACTAAACGCCAGAACATCCGCAAACGTGAAAAGCAAATGGAGGAAACCATCAGTAAATATGAGGCAGAAATTCAAGAACTGGAGAAAAGCCGGAAAGACATCTTGCGAAAAGCCAAAGAAGATGCCGAACGCCTGCTTCAAGAATCGAACGCACGTATAGAAAATACAATTCGCACTATTAAAGAGGCTCAGGCTGAAAAAGAAAAGACGCGACTGGCACGCCAAGAATTGTCTGAATTTAAAGAGACAATAGAAGATATCGAAAAGGCAGACAAAGAAGACAAAATAGCCCGAAAAATGGAGAAACTGCGTGAAAAGCAGGAAAGAAAGAAAGACAAGAAAAACAAAGACCAGTCTCAGAATACAACTGCCGCCCCCCCCAGCGTGCCCAAAGTGCAACCGATAGAAATCGGTACATCAGTTAAATTGAAAGGGCAATCGGGTATCGGGGAAGTACTGGACATAAACGGCAAAAATGCGACAGTCATGTTTGGCATGATAAAAACGACTGTAAAAATAGAGAGGTTGGAACGAAGCGATATCTCTCTATCCGTTGCACAAAAGCCGATTGCCAAAAGCACATTTGTAAGTAGTGAGACACAAGACCGTGTATATGAAAAGAAACTAAACTTTAAGCAAGATATCGATGTGCGAGGTATGCGTGGAGATGAAGCGATTCAGGCAGTCACTTATTTCATTGACGATGCCATCCTGCTGGGAATAAGTCGTGTGCGTATATTGCATGGAACGGGAACCGGCATTCTGCGCACGTTGATTCGTAAGTATTTGGCAACAGTTTCGGGGGTAGCTCATTATCAGGATGAACATGTCCAGTTTGGAGGGGCAGGTATTACGGTTGTCGACCTAGAATAATATTTTTTAGTAATAATGGGATGTTTCCAACTAATTTTATATATATTCGCAGCAAAATAGAGAATATTAAAAGCTGGTGATTGCAGAAACTTCCCATACTCTCATTAGCATTAAGCTAGACGAACAAGAGTTCCATAATATTTTTGATAAATATTATGTGACTCTTTGTCTGTTTGCGAATCAATACACCGAAAGTGACGAAGCGTCTGCCGATATTGTTCAAGATTCTTTTGCCAAATTATGGCAAATCAGAGAAGATTTCTTCTATTTACATCAGATTAAAGCTTTTCTCTATACAGCAGTTCGCAACAAAGCTTTGAATGAATTGGAACATTCCAAGATAGTACATGAATACGCACAAAAAGTCATCGAGAGGAAAAAAGATTCCTTTTTTCATGACGCGGTGGTGGAAGAAGAGACCTACCGGATTGTGACAGAAGCCATTGACAAACTGCCCGACCAAATGAAAGCCATTATGAAATTGGCTTTGGAAGGAAAAAAGAATGCTGAAATAGCTGAAAAGCTTCATATATCCGCAGAAACTGTCCATACTTTAAAAAAAATCGCTTATAAAAAGCTCCGCGAATTCTTAAAAGAGTATTATTATCTTCTCTTCTTCTTTATATAACATCGTTCACTCCCGGTAGTTTCATTGCAGAGCAAAAAAGCTTTGCGGCAAAGCATACGTGGATTATTTCAAAGCACATGCCGATTAAAACAGATTTTTTCATTGATACATTCTTTATTTTTGAAAAAGAAACAGGAAAGAGTATATTTTAAAAAAAGTTCGTTTTTAATTCACCCTATTTCTTAATTGACCTGTATTATTATAAAAGACAATAAAAACAGGTAAATATATGATAAAACAAGATTTCCATATTGCTAATCTGATAGCCCGACATTTATCCGGTGAAATTACCCCTAAAGAAACCGAACAGTTAAACAGTTGGAGAAACGAAAGTATCTCTCACGAAAACCTCTTCAAAAAAATATGCAAAGAAGAGAATTATAGGAAACACATCGAAAAGAGCCATTCATTCAACACAGAAACAGGATGGTCGGAAGTAAAGAAACAAATCAAGAAAGACAACCAAAACAAGCATTTTATAAACGTGCTGGGTTATGCGGCCGCCATTTTATTACCTATCCTATTTATCGGTATTTCAATAAGATACAGTTCGCACAGCCATGGAGACCAGCAGACTTTAATGGCTCATCATCCCATTTTACCTGGACAGGCAAAAGCTATTCTGACGCTGGACAACGGACAAACTATCAATCTGAACAAAGAAGCAGGTACCGAATTACAAAAACTGGAAGGTACAAGTATTGTAGTCGATTCCACCACTTTAAATTATCAGACAGCACAGAGTGCCCTTCCCAAAACAAGACCTATATATAATAAGGTAGAAATTCCACGAGGAGGTGAATATGCACTTGTTTTGAGTGACGGCACCAAAGTGCACCTGAACTCCATGAGCAGTCTGCGATTTCCGGTAACTTTTGCCAATGAGAAAAGAGAGGTCGAACTGGAAGGAGAAGCCTATTTTGAAGTAAGCAAAAATGGCTTGCCGTTTATAGTCAGCACTCATGGAATGCAAATCGAAGTATTGGGAACAACTTTCAACGTATCGGCTTATCCGAATGAAGAGTGCCAAACGACATTAGTAAACGGTTCTGTAAAAATCAATGCAGGCCAAGGAGAAAGCCTTATACTGAAACCATCCCAACAGGCCTCCATTGCTCCAGGCAGCAATGACATACAGGTAAAGACCGTCGATACTTCCTTTTATACTTCATGGATAAAAGGTAAAATCAACTTTAAAGACCAACGCCTGGAAGATATCATGAAGATACTGTCGCGCTGGTATGACATGAAGGTGGTCTATGCAAACGCTGATATAAAAAATATACGCTTCGGCTGCAATATCGACCGTTATGAGGATATTGCTCCATTCGTCAACCTACTGGAAAAGACTGAAAAAGTACACGTCAAGATTAAAGATAAAACAATAACATTCTATAACTAATTTAAAAGTAATTACTATGGACAAGAGAGACAATTACACTAAGCATGGGAAAAGTAGTAAACGTCTGTGGATTACGTTTCTATTTTTCTGTATCATCGCTACCGGTTTCATGCAAGCATCCAACAAAATGTTTGCACAAACCACTGTCACAGCAACATTCAAGAATGCTACTCTGACCGAAGTACTTTGGGAAATCCAAAGACAAACCGACTTTACATTCGTTTATAGTACTCAAGATGTAAAACAGGTTAAAGTCCAAAACCTAAATGTAAACAATGAAAGGATTGCCAACGTATTGGATAAATGCCTTCAAAATAGCGGACTTACTTATGCTGTGCATGACGGAGTGATTGCTATCAAACCGGCAAGCGAAGCTAAAGAAAACGCTGCTCCGCAACAAAAGAAAACCATCACCGGAACAATCATAGATGAATCCGGCTCCCCCGTTATCGGTGCTAATATCCTAGTCAAAGGAACTACAAACGGTACCACCACCGATTTCAACGGTCATTTCTCATTAGAGGTAAACCAAGTTCCGGCTACGTTGATTATTTCTTATATCGGATATACCCGCCAGGAAATCAAAGCTGTAGCAGACAAGCCACTGAAAATTTCGCTGGTACCGGACAATAATATGATAGATGAAGTGGTTGTTACCGGTTACGGTACGTTCAAAAAATCGGCCTATGCCGGTTCAGCATCCAATGTCAAAGCAGACAAAATGAAAGATATTCCTACCGTATCTTTTATGGATATGCTGCAAGGCAATGCACCGGGCGTACAATTCAGTTCTTCATCCGGCCAACCGGGTGCTTCCGCATCATTAAAAATTCGCGGTATGGGTTCATTCAATGCCAGCAACTCACCTTTGTACGTCATTGACGGCATACCCGTACAGTCAGGTTCCATCAACTCCATCACGTCAGATGCCGGACTGGATGCCATGGCTACTATCAATAGCTCGGATATCGAAAATATCACTATCATCAAAGATGCCGCTGCTGCTTCATTATACGGCTCACGTGCCGCTAATGGTGTCGTTTTAATCACGACCAAGAAAGGAAAAAGCGGCAAACCGCAAATTTCTTTGAAAGCAGACTGGGGCTCTTCTGACTTTGCCATGGATTATCGTCCGGTGATGAACGGTGAACAACGCCGTGAATACATCTATAATGGTCTCAGCCTCAACCAATATAGAAAATTGGCCAAAAAGAACAAAGACGGTTCTATGAGCGAAGAAGAGATGTGGAAGCAGGCAAACGAATATGCAGATGGCAAGATAGACAAATATGCTCCCATCCCCTGGTGCGGTTTTGAAGATTGGGATAAATATATGTTCAAGAAAGGTAATCACCAAAATTATGAATTATCTTTATCCGGCGGTACAGATAAACTGAAATACTATTCTTCTTTAGCATATATGAAGCAACAAGGTATCGTTCAAAACTCCGGTATTGAACGCATGACAGGACGTGTAAATGTAGACTTTCAGGCTACTGACAAACTTAAAGTGGGTGGCAACATGATGTTTACCAGCCTTACTCAGGATGTATATAGCGAAGGAACAAGTTACACTGCCCCATTCTATGCCGCACGCAGCAAAGTAACTCCATCCGACCCTGTCTATAATGAAGACGGAACTTATAATCAGGATCTATTATCTAACAAAAGACGTAATCCGGTATTGGCAGCAGAATATAACTACCAACGCGAATATGTGAAACGTACATTCAATACCATTTTTGCAGAGTATGAATTTATCAAAGACCTGAAACTGAAATCAACATTCAGTTATGACTACAGTGTCAGTAAAGGTAAAGATTGGAAAGATCCCCGCACATCGGACGGAGAAAAGAACAATGGCGGTATGGAAAAAAAATACAGTGAATACAGCCGTATGATATGGGGTAACCAACTGAGTTATCGCAAAACCATTGCCGACAACCATCACTTGGATGCATTGGTAGCCTATGAAATAGATTCAAAAGAAAGTGACGGACTATCAGGATATGTCACCAACTTCCTGACTCCCTCTAAAAATGAAATTTCCAACGGACAAACTCAAGAATCCATCAGCGGTTCCAGCAGTAAGACCCGCATGGTTTCATACGTAAGCCGTTTGAATTATGATTATAAGAACAAATACTATATCGGCGGAAGCTATCGTATGGATGGCAGTTCACGCCTGCACAGAGACAATCGTTGGGGTAGCTTCTGGTCGGTTTCCGGTGCATGGAGAATGATGGAAGAAGAGTTTATGAAACCTGCCAACGATTGGCTGACCGACCTGAAACTGCGCGTATCTTACGGTGTAAACGGAACATTACCGTCAGACTATTTCGGTTATATGGGCTTAAGCAGTATCAGTGGCGGTTACATGGAACAGCCCGCCATTGCCCCCTCACAAATAGAAAACAGGAACTTAGAATGGGAAACCAACTATAACCTCAATATCGGCCTTGACTTCTCATTATGGAACCGTATCAATTTTACACTCGAATACTATACCAGAACCACAAAGAACTTGTTGATGGACTGTCCGGTTTCCATGACTACAGGATTCAGCTCTTACTTGATGAATATCGGTGAAGTAAAGAACAAGGGATTTGAATTTGAAATCAACTCAACGAATATCAAGACAAAAAATTTCACATGGAACACCTCGTTCAATATCTCACACAATCAAAACAAGATTGTAAAACTGGACGGTGAACAGACCCAGATTATCAGTGGTACTCAAATCCATAAAATCGGCAGTTCATACCGCACATTTTATATGATTCAATTTGCAGGTATCAACCCCGAAACAGGTGCACCGCAATTCTATACCAACGAACAAGATGCCAATGGCAACTACATCAAAGAGATAACAGAAGACCCAAGCAAAGCAAAATCAATAGCTTTGGATAAGCAGGCAGAGCCGAAAGTGACCGGTGGATTGTCAAACACATTACGTTACAAATGGTTTGACCTGAGCTTCATGTTCTCTTACCAGTTCGGTGCATACTCTTACGATACATGGGCACAAAAAACCGAACACGGAGGTTCTGAACTACTATTGAATATTCCGACCTATTACCTGGACAACTGGAAAGAACCGGGCGACGTTAGCAAATACGAAGTCTTCATCGAATCTCCATCTGTCAAGATGAAATCCGTGACAACAGACCGCCGTCTGCACAGCACCGACTTTATCCGATTAAAGACTTTAACTTTCGGTATCACAGTGCCTCAGAGTTGGACGCGCAAACTTGGAATCGACAACCTCCGTTTCTACGCCTCAGCAAACAATCTGTGGACATGGGCTGCCTATGATTATTACGATCCGGAAGCAGTCAGCGGTGGTACCGCCGGTTGGGGAACTCCTCCTTTGAAGACTGTCACTTTTGGTCTTAACATGAATTTCTAACCCTAAAAAAGAATGTAAAATGAAAACTATAAAATACTTATTTTTGGGAGCTCTATTAAGTCTCACCACAGCTTGCGGCAATGATTGGCTGGATTTGGAACCAACGACCAAAGTACCGTCAGATACCGCCATTGAGAATCTGACCGGAATGGAAGCCAGCCTTAACGGTATATACGACCTCATGCGTAATGCATATTATTATTCGGGACGCATGATGTATTATGGAGATGTAACGGGAGATGACGCCCAAGCCATTGAAACAGGCAAACGAACCAGTAGCTATTATTTCCTGAACTATACAAAAGACAATGGACCGTCTACCCATTGGTCTTATGCATACAAGATTATTCAAGATTGCAATATCATTCTAGGCAGCTGCGATAAACTGGAAATCAATGAAGATGATGAAGACGACTTCAACGACCTGAAAGGACAAGCTTTGGCATTACGCGGCATGGCATTATTCGACCTCACCCGTTTCTTTGGCTATCCGTATGCCAAAGACAACGGTGCATCTTTAGGCGTGCCCATCGTCAAAGAGATTTCCGACACAGAAAGCAAACCTTCACGTAGCACTGTTGCCGAATGTTACGAAGCCATAATCAATGACCTGAAAGATGCTTCCGAACTGTTGAGTGGCAGTTTCAATAAAGGTAAAATAAACAAATGGGCAACACTGGCACTGCTGAGCCGAGCCTATCTGTATATGGAAGACAACACCAATGCACTCGCCACCGCCGAAGCAGCTATCAAAGGGGCAGAAGGCAAAAAGTATGCCTTGTGGACAAACGAAGAATATCCCAACGCATGGGAAAAAGAATACGAAAAATCAGCTCCCGGCGAATATCTGTTCGAGCTGGTCAACCTCACCGTGGATGGAGTGGGAAAAGAAAACATCTCCTATCTGACTTGGGAGGACGGTTATGATGACTATTGTCTGACTTCCTCCTTCTATGAAGTGATGAAAGAAGACCCCGACGATATCCGTAACACAGCATACGTAATCGGTAAAAAAGCCAAACGAGCTTATATCAACAAGTTCCTTCCCCAAGGTGACAAAGCAAGAGAAGACGCCAGCATTCATGTATTACGCCTTTCCGAAGTCTATTTGATTGCAGCCGAAGCAGCTGTCAAACTAAACAATAACGACAAGGCAGTGAAATATCTGGATGCCATTGTAAACCGTGCCAATCCCGAAAAGACGGTAAAAGGAAAGACCATCACATTGGACGATGTCTTGCTGGAACGCCGTAAGGAACTCTTTGGTGAAGGACACCGCATGTTTGACGCCATCCGTAACCACAAACGTATTGAACGCACGGAAGCCACCAAGACATTCCCTGAAATAGCAGATACCAAACACATTTCCATGCTGGAGGAGAGTATGTCATTCGACTGGAGTTACTACCGCGTTGTATTGCCGATTCCTAAAGCGGAAATCAATGCCAATCCCAATATTCTGCAAAACCCCGGTTATGGCGATTAATCATTAAAACAAATATATGCTTATGACAAGAAAAGCCAGCTTAATCAACTACTTTCTTCTTGCATTCACCCTAACCTTTCTCAGTTCCGGCCTCACGGCCGGAACTCTTGGTTTAGACGGCAAAAAAAAGGATAAAGAGAAAAAAGAAGAACTATCGGCCGACGGACCTTACGTGCTCTATCAGCCTGATGGGAAAATCCGTGTAATCAGCATCGATGTAAAAGGAAAAATCACCGACAACACCTATCCAACCTTACCCAAAGACTTCACCCTGCACGTGACAGACCACAAAGGCAATTATCCTTTCGATGTAAAACTTCATCCGATAAGACGTCCCGACTGGCAATATGCGCAACCGGCAAAGGTATTCGTCATGTCCGACCCCCATGGAAGATTGGATTGTGTCATCAGCCTGTTACGCGGAAACGGCATTATCGACAAAAACTATAAATGGAGTTTCGGCAACAATCACCTGATGATCATCGGCGATATATTTGACCGTGGAAAAGACGTTCCCCAAATCTTTTGGCTTTTTTACAAGCTGGAAGATGAAGCTGCCCAAGCAGGCGGGCACGTATCTTTCATGCTGGGCAACCATGAACCGATGGTGCTTGCCAACGACCTGCGCTACACCAAAGGAAAGTATAAACTGCTAGCCGAGAAATTGGGCGTCGAATATCCCCGCTTATTCGCTCCCGACACCGAACTGGGTAGATGGATCGGTACGCGTAACACCATGCAAATCATTGGCAATGACCTCTATGTGCATGCCGGTCTTGGAAAACAGTTCTATGACCATAACCTGAACATTCCTACGGTAAATGAAGAAATAAGCAAAGCCCTCTTTATGAATAAAAAAGAACGTAAAGCTCTTTCTCCCCTCACTGCCTTTCTATACGGCAACGACGGCCCAATCTGGTATCGGGGACTTGTGCGGAAAGACGCCAAATATCATCCCATGCCACAAGACTCTTTACAGATGGTAATGGAGCGTTACAAAGCACGGCATATCATTGTGGGACACACCATCTTCAAAGACATCTCCACATTTTATAATGGTAAAGTTATCGGCGTAAACGTAGACAATAAAGAAAACCGCAAGAAAAAACGCGGACGCGCCATACTGATAACCAATGGCACTTACTACGTAGTGGGAGATAAAGGAATCCAACGGAAGCTTTAAAGGTCTCTGTCACAAACAAGAGGAAACGTCAAAAAGTCCTCTTGTTTTTTTATTCTCTTCTTGCTCCTTTTTCTCCTTTAATTTTATATCTTTGTTTCCGAAAATATTAACCTTTATAAAACAAAATGAAATCAATCCGAGAACTCTATCGCATAGGTACCGGTCCTTCCAGCAGTCACACGATGGGACCGCGCAAGGCTGCTGAAATATTTCTGGAGAGACATCCCGAAGCAAAAGCCTTTCAAGTAACATTATATGGAAGTCTTGCAGCCACCGGCAAAGGCCACATGACCGATGTAGCCATCCTCGATACATTGCAACCGCATGCACCTGTCGAACTGATATGGAAAGCACACATCTTCTTCCCTTTCCATCCCAATGGTATGACATTCAAGTCATTGAACGAAAATGGAAAAGTCACAGACGAATGGACTGTGTTCAGCGTGGGAGGCGGCGCACTGGCAGAGGAAGGACACGACAAAGGTTCCACTCCCGACATATACAACATGAGCCGAATGAGTGAAATCCTGTATTGGTGCGAACATACCGGTCGCAATTATTGGGAATATGTTCAGCAATGTGAAGACGAAGATATTTGGGACTATCTGGCTGAAGTATGGAAAACCATGAAAGAATCCATCGAGCGCGGTTTGGACCAAGAAGGCGTATTGCCCGGCCCGCTGAACTTACGCAGAAAAGCTTCCACCTACTATATCAAAGCCAAAGGCTACAAAGATAATTTGCGCTCACGCGGACTAGTTTTCTCGTATGCACTGGCTGTGAGCGAAGAAAACGCTTCAGGCGGAAAGATAGTGACTGCCCCCACCTGCGGTTCCTGCGGCGTGGTTCCGGCAGTGCTTTATCACTTGCAGAAAAGCCGCGACTTCAGCGACACCCGTATTCTGAGAGCGCTTGCCACAGCAGGATTAATAGGAAATATTGTAAAGCATAATGCATCTATTTCGGGAGCCGAAGCAGGCTGTCAGGCGGAAGTGGGAGTCGCATGCTCCATGGCATCTGCCGCTGCCAGCCAATTGTTTGGCGGAAGTCCCGCACAAATAGAATATGCTGCCGAAATGGGATTGGAGCACCACTTAGGTATGACTTGTGACCCTGTGTGCGGATTGGTACAGATTCCGTGTATCGAGCGCAATGCTTATGCTGCCGCACGTGCACTGGATGCCAATATTTATTCGGCATTTACCGACGGCAACCACCGCGTCTCGTTCGACAAAGTGGTAGAAGTGATGAAACAGACAGGACACGACCTTCCTTCTCTTTATAAAGAAACCAGCGAAGGCGGTCTGGCAAAAGACTATAAACAGATGGAATAATACTAATAATGGGCGGATAACTCATCCGCCCATTATTAGTATTATTCCTGTTCCTCTCCCCACAAGTCCACATCACTTGGCGCTTTCCATACCGCCCATGCAATGCATCCGCCTATCAGGACAAGAAACAATATTATACATAGCCATATCATACTCTAATTTTATTTATCTGTTATAATCGAAGCAAAGTTATATAAAATTTCCTAACCATATCAATAATCGTTTGGAATAAATATGATTGGCACGCAATAGACTCAGCTCTCCTTTTGGGCTATTGCAATCCATGAATGGCGTACTGCACAAGAGGCCGGCGTGTAATGTTGTCTCACCAAACGTACTTTTCCCGATTGCCTCTTCTCGAAAATTCCAATTCTATTCATCGTTTTTTATAATAAAGAGTTGAAGACAATCAGTCACTTAGTTTCAGGAATCCACCAAACTGATCAAAGTCCACTTCCAGCCCATTCTCTAGGGTAAGTTCATAGCCCTTGCGGTCACGCTCTATCTTGACAATCTTATGGCCGCCATAATTTTTCTGCATATATTTGGCTATCGTATTAGGAATAAATGTGGCAGGTACGGACTTGTTCTTACAGTCAATTTCAAGCCACTCTCCTTTTGAGTTGAACTCCAGCTCGATGCCATCGGACATCTTCACGTCATAAGAGGTGGAAAGAAAGATATCTTTCTCAATCTTGATATACTCCACTTTTGCTTGCGGAAAATGCTTGCCAATCATCTCACGGGCAGCAACGGGCAGTTTATTCACGTCACGGGTCACTTTGTCACCGGCCTGGCTGAACTGTACAAAGCACAACAGCAGGGCAAATAAGGCAAAAATCTTTTTCATAATCTTACTCATTTTTTAGTTTGCAATGTAACTCACACAACAACCTAATACATGAAAAGATTGAATGCCTTCTTTTTATTTCCTTATTTTAGAATTAATTAAGGCTGTCACTTTGCAGTGGAGGCAAGTCTCCCATGTCTTCATCTCTCTCCATGCTCATTTTGCCGTCGGGAGTAATGGCAATGGAGAAAGGGATATATAAATCGGTCATTGGAATACTGACACTGGCAGCCAAAATGATATTCTTGGAATTCGAAGTTTTTTCATCGTCAAACACCATTCCTTCGAGGATGGAATGCGCCAGATAACGTTCGGGAATGAGGGAAGCAAAATTTTGCTTGGTAAAAGTCTTTGAGAAGAGAGTTGTCCCGTTTTCGCGGGTAATTTTAAGCACAATGCGATTGTCAGCAAAAATGCCGGCATCACTCTTTACGCTCTTCAGGGAGTCGCTGGGCGAACGGTCAATGAACAGCCTATACTTCTTCCCCTTGCAAACAATATCCTGATTAATGCGCGAAACCTGCATGCGCTGCACGCCTGTCACACGGTCTACGCTGTCTATCTGAAATATATGTTGGTCTGAATCGCCCGAAGCATCTTTCTTGCTTCCGCAACCGGTTGCCATGCATAGCACAACGGCAAATATGAAATATAGTTGTTTCATTTTACTCTCACTTTTGTGATGGCAAAGTAACAAAAAGGAACGGACACAAGCAAATAAACGTCCATAAAAAGCGAAAACCGGGCAATATCACATTGGCCGGCCTTCAGAGAAAACTAAAAACTAAACTAAATTATTATATTGGTTAGACTTCAAGAAAAGGGAAAGGTTTAATGGAAGAAGAAAAAAATCAAAAAAAGTTTTCCCCTCCGTTATAATGCTTTCCAAAAATCCATAAAGTCTTTATATTTTCCATAACATACCAGCCGGTCTTCTTCTTCCAACTGATAATCTTCCTCAAATTTATTTTCCACTGCATGCTCCATGACAGAAATGCCCAGACTATTGACCACCTGCTTCCCTTTTATCAGGGCGATAATCTTGATATTAAACTCTTTTTCCAGTGACAAATCGCTCACTTTATATCCCACGAAAGAGTCGGGCAACTTGAATTTCATCACATAATGTTCTTCATCTATCTCGAACGACTCCACATTGACATGCAAGTCCAACAACTGCACCAGACTACGCGCCGCCTCCTCTTCGGGCGTAAGAATACTATCAAGATTGAAAGCTTCCAGCACCGTTTTATGCACTTCGTCCACCGCACGCGCATAGATATGCTTCACTCCGTTCTTCTTCAGCAGCGCCACCACACGAATGGAAGCGCCGAAATTCTCACCTATGGCAACAATCACCACATCTACATCTTTCAGCGGCAACACCGAAAGTGACTGCTCGTCGGTAGCATCGATAATGAAGGAAGTGGCTATCTTGTCTTTCAGCACATCCACCCGGCGCTCGTTGGTATCCACGCCTATCACTTCGTGTCCCAGTGCAGAAAGTTCTTCTGCCAACACACTGCCGTAATTCCCCAAACCTATGATAATGTATTTCATATCGTTAGTTGATTATAATGTTATCACTCGGATATCTATATTTGGTTATTTTCTTCTGTTTGATAATGCTTGACATCAAGGTGAGCACACCCACACGGCCCACAAACATCAGAACAATGACTATCAACTTACTGTCGCTTCCCAGTGTGGGAGTCAAGTCGAGACTCGAACCGACCGTGCTCAATGCCGATGTACACTCAAATACCAATGCCATGACAGAGGCCTGCGGCTCCAACAGACTCAGCGTAAATATGCCTGCAAAAACAATGAGCAGATAAAGAATGAGCGTGGCATTGGAACGGCGGATGGAGTCGTGGGACAACTCACGGTTGAATATCGTGACTTTATCCGCCCCTATCAGGATGGCACGCAGATTGAGCATCACCACGGCAAATACATTCACTTTCACACCGCCCGCCGTAGACTGTGTGCCGCCGCCAATCATCATCAGTATCACCATCAGCAACAAAGTCTGCATACTGAAGGTAGTCATCCCCACACTGGAGAATCCCGCGGTGCGGGGACAAGTGGCATTGAAAAATCCCTGTACCCATTTATCCGTAGCCGACATTCCGGCAAAAGCATTGTTCCACTCAAGCGCAACGATGGCCACCGTTCCCACTATCAGCAAAATAGCGGTCATAATAAGCACGATTCGGGTATTCAGATTATAAAGGTGTATCTTGCGCAGCGTGCGTTTGTTTCCTTTGATGTAACGATGGTAAATACGTTTCGCTTCATAGGCAACCGTTTCATACAGATTCACCAATATAGGAAAACCGATACCACCGAGGATGATAAGGAAGGAAATGGTTATATAAATCGTATTATGACCGTGCATCACCATTTCATTGCCCAAATTGCCCGGCAGCGTAGAGAACCCCGCATTACAAAAGGCGGAAATGGAATGGAAGACGGAAAAGGCAAGCTCTTCCCTGACAGTCATATCCATTGTGCCGTGTATATTGAGAAAGATAATACCCATGCCGGCAGCTTCTATCACCAGCGTAAACCCCAATATATATAATAAGGTGGAAAGCAGGGAACTGAGAGATTGCGAGCTGACCATGTCGCGCACCACCAACTGATTGTAAAGAGACGTGTTCCCCATAAAAAACATGGCGAAGAAACTGGTCAGCGTCATCACTCCCAATCCGCCTATCTGGATAAGCATAATGATAATAAAGAGTCCTTCGGGAGTAAAAGTAGAAGAGACATCTACCGAAACCAACCCCGTGACACAGGTGGCACTTGTGGCCGTAAACAGTGCATCAATAAAGGATATGCCGTGATAAGTGGCACGCGGAAGCATCAGCAGGGCAGCCCCGATGAGTATAAATATCAAGAAACTGGATGCAAAAATCAGTGAAGGATTGGTACGCCTGCCCAGCAACCTGACAATTCCGTTGGAGAGTTGCAGCAAAGAGAGCAGCGTAAGCAGCACTACATGGTAGAGCCTGCTGTTGAAAAAAGCCCAAAAGGTATGAATGCCGCCCTGTACCTCCGGTTCATGAAACACCACCGGGACGAGAGTAAAGTAAAGCATAACGCTCAACAGCCATGCCAGTCCCCGATATTTGCGTCGGGTGTCGGAGTAATTCAACAACAGATGCAAGGTAGTATCCGTCAAAAAGACAATCCATACGATATGATACAGACGGTTGATGACTTCTATCTCCTGAAACGAAATAAGAAAACCGTGCTCATACACCAGTGTCATGATGAGAAGGGCGGACATCACATACGTAATGACATCCATCCATTTCAGCAACTGTTCAATATATGGCCTTACCAGCTTCTTGCGATAAATGAAAAGTTTGTGTAAACGCTCCATGTCGATTTATCTTGTATCTACAAATAATTCACTCCGTTTTAATCTCGAAAGCAAACTTAATCAAAATTTCAATATCTCTTTTAACTATAACAACAAATAACTTCTTGTTTTTCTTTCGGCAACAAAATAAAAAAAGAAGCCGTTTTATTAGTAAGCAATTCTTTTTTTACGTAATTTTGACCCCAAAACTATTAATTTGAAATGCTATGAGTACAAAACAGAAACGTTTTATCTTGCCAGAGGACGAAATTCCTAAATACTGGTACAATATACAGGCTGACATGAAAACCAAACCCATGCCGCCTCTGAATCCCAAAACCAAAGAAGCCCTGAAGCCCGAAGACCTCTACCCCATCTTTGCCAAAGAGCTTTGCCGACAGGAACTGAACCAAACCGATGCGTGGATTGAAATTCCCGAAGCCGTACGCGAAATGTACAAATACTATCGCAGTACACCGCTGGTACGCGCCTATGGACTGGAACAGGCTTTGGGCACTCCCGCACATATCTATTTTAAAAATGAAAGCGTGAGTCCCATCGGTTCGCACAAACTGAACTCAGCACTTGCACAAGCCTATTATTGTAAAGAAGAAGGTATCACCAACGTCACCACCGAAACCGGTGCAGGCCAATGGGGAGCCGCACTCTCTTATGCCGCTAAAGTGTTCGGACTGGAAGCAGCCGTCTATCAGGTGAAAATCAGCTACAACCAGAAGCCTTACCGCCGCAGTATCATGCAGACATTCGGTGCCACCGTTACCGCTTCGCCTTCCATGTCTACCCGCGCCGGTAAAGATATCATTACCCGCAACCCTAATTATCAAGGTTCACTGGGAACAGCCATTTCCGAAGCTATCGAACTGGCCATGACCACTCCCAACTGTAAATATACACTCGGCTCTGTGCTGAGCCACGTGACGCTACATCAAACCGTCATTGGTCTGGAAGCTGAAAAGCAGATGGAAATGGCAGGCGAATACCCCGACATGATTATCGGATGTTTCGGTGGCGGTTCCAACTTTGGCGGTATCTGTTTCCCATTTATGCGCCACACCATCCTCGAAGGAAAGAAAACCCGATATATTGCTGCAGAACCGGCTTCATGTCCGAAATTGACCCGCGGTAAATTCCAATATGACTATGGCGACGAAGCCGGATATACTCCTTTATTGCCAATGTTTACACTAGGGCACAACTTTGCTCCGGCCAACATCCATGCCGGCGGTCTCCGCTATCATGGTGCAGGTGTCATCGTATCGCAGTTATTGAAAGACAATCTGATGGAAGCGGTAGATATTCAGCAGCTAGAGTCTTTCCGGGCAGGCTGTCTGTTTGCACAGGCCGAAGGTATTATTCCGGCACCGGAATCTTGTCACGCCATTGCCGCTGCAGTGCGCGAAGCCGAAAAATGCAAAGAAACAGGCGAAGAAAAAGTCATCCTGTTCAATCTTTCGGGCCACGGTCTGATTGACATGGCTTCATACGACCAATATCTGGCAGGTAACCTGATGAATTATGAGTTGAAAGACGAAGACATCCAGAAGAATCTGGACGAAATAAAGAATATGTAACTGTAAATTCACTCTAAAGGAAGCACGGACAACACAGAATTCCAATCCGTATTTGTGTTCGTCCGTGCTTTCTTTTTCACCTTAGAAATTATATTGCGCACTCAGGTTTATCCGGTTCGCTTCACGACTCAAGTCGTTGAAGTCCTTACGCCATCCGTGCAAGTATTCCGCACCCACCTGCAGATTGTGCGAAACATTCCAAAACACGTTTGCCACCAGATACTGACCCTTTTTATACTGAGTCTCATTAAAGTTAGCATAGCAATCTTCAGTAAACAAACGTGACTGGCTATAGGAAGCGGAAGCAAAAACACGTTTCGAAAAATTATATTGCAATCCTGCAAACCATCCGCGCATGGGAAGCACCTGCATCCGCCCGGCCTCATCCGCCACCGGCACAATGTCCACATTCAAGTTGCTTATGTCATTCAGATATTGGGCAATACCCTTACCGTATGTAAACTGTCCGTATGCACGGAAATTGCCCCATCCGGCCGTAGCCGATGCCTGAACACCCCATCCGGTAATGGATTTCGCCTTATTGCTGACCTCATCTTCATAAGTCATGCTACGCAAGATTCCGCCCACACGCACATGGCTACCCTTTGTCCAAGAGTACTGCACATAAGCAGGGATATCCGGCATACGCTGTTTACTGATTCTTACCTCTTTGGCCGGAGTTCCGTCTACGGAAGGCATTTCCACACCCACTCCCACTTTCAGTCCTTTCACCAAATCAGCCTCGTAACGCAACTGGGTGGCACGATAGAAAGTCATGCCGTCCGGACCCTGAAAGTCGATGGTCGGAGGACAAGCCGCCAGGTCCATGAACAACCCCGTGTCATACCCCATCGTGAATCCAAGAAAAGAAAGATAAGCGTTCTGAAGCTCGAAAGTTTTGCCGCTACCCCGAAAGTTGCCTGCTGTATAGACAATGAAATTGCCCAGATGCTTGGTGCGCCCCACTAATTTAAGGAAGATGGTAGACGTGCTGGCATCCATCTGGAACTGATTGCGCACTTGGGTGCTTCCCGGTTGCGGAATAAGAGCAGGAATAAAATCGATATCATCCACCGTTCCGTCAAAATCATACTCCATGGTAGTCTTCAAATAACCGCCAATACCGAGGGCTAATTTCCCCTGCTGGTCAGTGAGCAAGAAACGCGGTGCACGGGGATCATGGAAATGCGGACGTTGTGTTTCATTAAATACATCGATTAATTCTTGCTTTCCATTTTTATCCTTCGAGATAATAATTACCGGACCGGGCCCTTCAAGTTCCGGATAGTTGTCTTTTTGTTGCGCAACGGCCGGTGCAACCATCATTGCGCCGACAGCAACGCAAATCATTGATTTTAAGATTGTTTCCATAAAAATTGAGTTTAGGTAAATAGTCAATTCAATGGAGTATGAACAAAAAGTCAGAAAAAAAGTTTGGGAAATATTTGGTAATTCAGAAAAAGTCACTACCTTTGCACTCGCAATCGAGAGAGAAATCATCGATGCCAAGGATGGCCCCTTCGTCTATCGGTTAGGACGCAAGATTTTCATTCTTGAAAGGGGGGTTCGATTCCCCCAGGGGCTACCAACTAAAACGAGCAATCAAAATTTTGATTGCTCGTTTTAGTTTATCAGGGTAATTGAAACTCTCCCCACACAAAAGTAGGGTTCGTCAACACGGGCCAAGTCAAAAAGTATGTGGACATAATATTTGAGAAACATTTAAAGTTTGCAATACTAAAAACATACATCCTTCCAAAGTATTATAAATCAAGTACATCAGACAAACTCCTGATTAGGGGTCAGCATTGTAACTCAGAGTTCATGCTTATCACCACAGGGTTTTCAGATTGACCCTTTTTAAACTCTGCATCGTTTTGAGCTCCCTAAGTCGTTTCATTAGGCAGCCTAAGCGTTTTCGTCCTTTCGATCATGCTTGTGTGTCCGTCGGATTACTACAGTCTCCGGCAGCGGACTGTATAGTCCGTTGCAGTGAACCGTACAGTCTGCTACAGTGGACTGTATAGTCCATTGCCGGAGTCTGTAATAATCTTCCGTTCAAAAGACCTTAACCGACCCTATGAAACGGCTTATTCGTCCCTTTGTTAGTGAATATGATATGTAAATCTCCAAAAACAAGTGACCTAGCCCGACAGCTACTTCTCTCCTTTTTATTTCTTAATCAGTTGGAAAGCTTTAGCCAAAGCATCTTCCTGTGGCACTGTATAATCAGGCAATGTACCATGTATTTTCTTTTCATCCGCACCATATTGCCAAAAACGTTTGAACGAAATAGTACATCTCAATCCCGACACCGGCAACTTATAATAGACGATATCACCGAAACTCACATTCATGCCACCGGATTCCTCCCCGATAACCGTCCCCATACCAAACTCCTTAAAAGCCCAGGCAAACGAACCGGCAGAAGAGAATGTATGATGACTTATCAACAGATATACATCACCTTCGTAATGGCCTTCTTCTTTGGTGAGCGGAGAGATAAGATTTTCTTTTGATTCATCATTATAAAAGGACCATCCGGGAACCATTTGAGTTCTTCCCGTCAAGCGTATGGTGGTGGGCGTAACACGTACCAAAGCCTTGCCCATTTGCTTAAAAGGCTTAGGAGAGATATAGCGGAAAAGAATATCTCCTACCAACGAATTACCTCCACCGTTATTGCGTAAATCAATGATTAAATTCTTAATGCCCTTGTCGCGCAGGACGACAAACATAGAATCAGCAAACATCTTCATTCGCTGTGGATTGTTAAAGCTTCTAAAATCCATAATGGCCACATTCTTCTTTTCATCCACTCTGAAAGAATAATCCTGCACCCGAGTCTGTTCTTTCTTCTTCGGCATACGGGGGAGAAGTTCCGCCCATACAGTAGGATACAAGGTAGCTTCAAGTTTCTTATCACTACCTTTCATACGATAAACTACATCGTATTTATCAGCAGCATACATCATTTCAAAAAGTGCCGAAAAATCAGTGTTAATACGTTCTATACGGAAGAAATCGCGTTCCCCGCTTGCATAATCCATCATCGATTCTATCAACTCCCTACTCCCCTTTCCGTTGATGGAAAGGACTTCAGCATCTTGGGGTATCAAGTTGTCAATGCATGCTCTTGCGCGCAGTGTATAGTCGGACATTACATTGACAAACAAAGGAAACCGGACAGTAGATGGAGTAAAATAATCATTAAAAGGGAAACGAAGCATAGTGTGTCCATCGCCTAACTTTGTAACCAACGGAGCCGCATACTTAAACAGTTCCACTGTTGTAACAGAATCGGGCAACTGCTGTTTCACCTTATTTACCGATTTAAACCATTCGCTTTGTCTGCATACGGAAAACATATCGGGATGAACTTCGCTGAGAGTATAAACTAAGGCGTCGATGTCGAACTGTGCTTGCTTCTTTGAAAGCAATCCACCGGCAGAGCGCTTCAACATATCCCGCGAAGGTTCTTCCAAAGGATTTGCCGATACCCATTTTATTCGAGTCATGGCGGAATCACCTTGATTAGTGACCACTACAAAATCATAACATCCTTCTCGGGCTACATTGAACCGGATGGTATCTATTTTGCTTCGAAATACAACTTCCTCTCCCGATGTTTCAAATATGTCGGGACGAAGAGAGGGATTAATCACCCATGGGCTTTGTTGTTCTTTACCATCAACTGTAATGCGCAGCACTTTGCCATCAGTTTTAAGTACTTGCATTTGTTCTACTTTCTTTGCTTTTTCTCCAACGACCTGTGCAGCCAATGGGCTTATCGCACCTGAAAGACATAGCAGCAACGCCCATCTGAAAAATTTTGTTTGTGTCATGTTATTTCTTATTATTTTATACATCAATCTCTCTACATTCACAGATGGCAAAAACGTCTGCAGTCCATTCCATACTTAGTCTGTGAATATAGTCAGTTTCAAAGTTATCTTTTTAAATCAATAAAACAAACGAGTCAACACTTTAATATGGGGATTTTACCATTTTTATAGCCAATGCCTCATTTATCTCTATCCACAACAGGAGCAGTCTCTTCTTTTCGCATACTAAACTCGCAACCGCAATATTTTTGGTTGTAAAAATCATATTCCTTAATAATGGCAATGCGACGCTCACTTAAACCGCCTTTACGCCAGTTCTGCTCCCAATAAGTAACGTCGGGATAACAGGCAGTAGCATAGCGTCCCGCCTCTTCTATCTGTTCCAGGCTTTTCCATCGGCTGGATGCCAGTGTGGTGGTTATCACCGAGAGACCATGCTCGTGAGCATAACGCGCCGTATCCAACAAACGCATCTTAAAACAACGGAGACAACGCCCTCCACGCTCAGGTTCCTGCTCCATTCCCGACATTTGACAGCGCCAAGCGTCATGGTCATAATCGGCATCTATAATCTCCAATCCCAAGGAGCGGGCATAACGGGTACATTCATCTTTCCTTATGTTATACTCTTCAAGCGGATAGATATTCGGATTACAATAATAGATGACAGGAGTAATGCTGTGTTGCATCAAACACTCAATGATGGCTGACGAACAAGGGGCACAGCAAGTATGGAGCAACACTTTGTCGGCTCCTCCCGGAACTTGAAGTTGGAATTTCTTTTTCATACGGCAAATTTAATAGATATTTGCCATACTGACCAGCGGTTCGTACAATTTTTCAATATCCCTGGCATCTATTTCTATCTCCACTTGGTCGCCGGGAACAAGTGTCTCACCTGCAGCAGGCAGAGTTTTGCGATCACGGCGAATGCTAAGAATAACACAGTTGTTGGGCAAAGTCAGTTTATCCACTTCTTTTCCATCAAAATAAGAGCCATCCATTATTTCTACGTACAGTTGATAACGTGCCCCCTCGACTTCGGGGAACTCCGGATTGTGGCTGCGAAACATCCTGTCATAAAGCAATACATTGTAAGGCTTAATCTGAAGAAGTTCCGTAAAATAATAAGTTAGTCCACCCACTACGATAGAAGGATAAAACACCTCAAAATGACCTGTTATTTCTGTTATCAGCACAATGGCGGTCAACGGAGTACGCACCACTGCTACTAAAAAAGCCACCATCCCGACAAGCATCATATAACTGACATTTTCATATCCTATCACTCCGTGCTGTACCAATATGAGTCCGAATAATTGTCCCAACAAACCTCCTGTCACCAGGGTCGGAATAAAACTTCCTCCCGGTAAGCCTGAAGACAATGAAAGCAAAGTGAATACAAAATGAATCAATATCATGAGGCCAAGCCACTGGATGTCATGCGTCCCATCCATTCCCTGCATCATCAAAAACTGTTCTCCACCTCCCGTCAAGTTTGTCTCGGTCAGAGAAATAGCGTATGCCACAATCAGCAAATACAACATTTTAGTGTAAACAGAGAGTTTCAACGCCGGCAACCACCGCTGAAAAAAGGGAACAATAAGCGAATAGAACTTTGCTATGGCGGCAACCACGGCAGCAAAAAGAATATAAAGCTCTGCCTGTTGCTGAAAGGACCAAGCGGGAGACACGGCATTTATCAGATGATAAGGCGTAGTGGGAAACATCCAACTCGCCACACCGCCCGCCACCACGCCTGCCAATAAAGTGGTAATGGCGGTTTTGGGAGCATCAAACCGTTCAATGGATTCAATGACCAACAAAGAGGAAGACAAGGGAGCGGCAAAAGCTGCAGAAAGTCCGGCACCAGCTCCGGCAGCCAGCAACTGCTTTCTTTCACCCCGCAGAATATGTCCCCAGCGAGATACCAACGTGCCGATATATGAACCAATCTGGACGGAAGGCCCTTCACGTCCCAACGACAACCCTGCACTCAAAGCTAATATTCCCCCAAAAAACTTTGCAATCAATTCCTTGAAAGGATGGTCATAATGAATACGTCCGTTAATGACAGCCCTCGTTTGAGGAATACCGCCTCCGGCTATTAAAGGCATCTTCTTTACCATCAGGGCAACTCCGACAAGAATGCCCCACAGGAAAAAGAATAAGACAACATGACAGTACCACGGATAATGGGCTGTGAAGAATGCTTTTCGGATATCAAAGAATTCCCATAACAAATAATGATAGGGCACAGCAATCAGCCCCGTAAGCAAACCTACAAATATACTTACGAAGTAAAGGCGGGCATCAATCAGCTTCAACCTCCAGACACGCCATTTCCGCAGATTGCTCAACTGCTTCCATTTCTGTTTCCACTTGTCCAGTTCCATTGCGAGGAATAAACAAATGAAAAAGAAGAAGGTTTGAAACTATTGATAACCTTAGTCTACCGGAGAGGAAAAATAGAGATAAATCCTGAAATCTTTTCCTGTATCCGTATCCAGTTCTACCTTATAACGTTGTGGATATAATAATTCCAGTTTTTCATATACGCTCTGTATTCCATATCCTGGAATAAAATTTTCCGGGAAAGGCTTTCCATCATCCTTTACAGACAAAAGAAGTGTTTCATTAAATATAGAACAAGATACGTTTATTGTTAAAGTTGTCATATCAGGTTTCATACCATGTTTCACACAATTCTCCACTATGGGTTGAAGCAACATTCTAGGTATCTTATAATGCTCTGCTTCAACCGGAAGCACAATCGTATAATTCAAAAGTTCACCAAAACGAATCTTTTCAATTTCCAAATATGTTTTCATCATTTCCACTTCCTCTTTCAAAGAAACCATAACTTGTTGCTCACGATTCATACTATACCGAAAAAAACACGAGAGTGCCAATGCCATTTGCCTGGTCTTTTCACCATCGACCGTAGCTAATCCGGCAATAGAATTGAGAGAATTATATAAAAAGTGAGGATTAACTTTGGCTTGCAATGCTTCAAACTGTGTTTTAATATTCTGCTTCTGATATTGAAGATCCTTATATTTACGATTTTGCCGTTCTTCCCATTTACTTAAAAGATAAATATACAGATACTTGTAATTCACTATAAGCAGTGATAAGATTATACTTAATACAATCATCTCATCCAAGTATCCCGGAGAGAAAGTATAACTACCGTCCGGAAATCGCTGATGAACAATTTGTTTAATGGGAATATCATCCAGTTCTGCCACAATACAAGCAGATAAGAACAATGTAAGCGAACACACTATAAAATCGATGACAGCATAATATACTTTCAAATGATTTCCTCTTTTATCCGTGTAAAACAAATAAAGATTGAAAATCAAAAAAATGAAGCTGACTGCCCACAAATAAGAAAGCATAAGTCTGTTGACAAACTGTAGGACCAAACCAACAGAAACTAAAAATAATAGATTTCTTTTATAAATGGCTTTCACCTTTAACATTCCCGGCAAATAAACCAAGGTATACCCCACAGCAAAAACAAGCATGAATGCGACCAAGAATTCAGTATACAGATTCATAAAGAATTATTTTAAGAGCGTTTGTAATTGTTTTCTTACTTCAATAGGATTTGAAGGCGAAGCTGCATTCATAAATGCAATTTTTCCATTCTTGTCAACGATAACATAACGTGGAATAGTCAATATCCCTTTAGAATCCTTAAAAGCAGAATATATGATTTGGGAGGTATTCTTATTCACCCGATAATGATATCCTTCTAAATTATAATAATTTATCATCCGGTTCCACTTCTCGTGCCTTTCATCTCTATCTATAGATAGATACAAAAGTACAATATCTTTTGAATCAGGAAAATGTTGTTTCATAGCTGCTACATTAGAAAATGACTGGATGCAAGGAGAACAGGTGGTTGCCCATATATCTATATAAACTATCTTTCCGGCAAATGGACGCATCATATCAGTAAAATCTTCGGGTTCTGTTTCATAACAAACTATCTGTATTTTATCATTACCGGTTTTCTGATGATAAAGAGCCGAAATCTTAGTCACTCCAGGAAGCAATATTTCGATATAGGGATTATCGGGAAATAAAGCAATATATTTATCGTATAACAAAGGAATATCCTTACTGTATCTTTTTTGAAAAATATCATCGTACAATAAATGGGCGGCTACATACTCCAGATTCTTATCTGAAAGCAGATGGCAATAATTTTCAAACAAAAAGGTATTCACAGATTCTTCGTCTACTGTTTTCGGATCTATTCCATCCAATACAAAACTCTTAATAAAAACATAATCCTTCAATATTTTAGGAAAGAATCCTGATTGTCTAGATATAGAATCTGAAAAACAAAAATCCATAGCTTTGAATTCATTCATCCAATCATCCGAAAAACTAGAAGACGCATACAAAGAAATGGCTTTTTTCAGAAACAATGCCTTATATCTTAAATCAATAAAATGCTGTTGTTGCAACATAAATCTTCCAGCCGGTATTGCTTTTTTAAGCAGGGCTTCCTCTTTGGCCTTTCGGTCGGCTATATTTTTTTTAAACATTGCCAATGATTGTACCTTTGCAAGAGGGTGGTTACGGGTATAGGAATAACTACGGCAATACTCATCTGCTCTTTCTGCCTCTTTCAGATATAAATTACAGGCCTGGTTATGACCACTAAAACAGATACTATCCCGATAGAAGAAAACTGTATCTACAGAGCCGGCAGTTGCGTAAACCAATGCTGTCTTACCCTTCCCTAATGAGAGTTTATATATAGTGTCACTACATGGGAGCTCAATCTCTGTCATCTGTCCGCAAACAGCAGTAACAGATGAATATAAACTATAAAAAGGTAGTTGTTTTCCGTCCAAAGGCCAATAACGCAATTCGGCAGATTCCTTGTCTGTTTTAATAACAAGTTTTTGTGACCGACCGTAGACAAGTGCGGTTACTGATAACAATAAAAAGAATGCAAAGTACTTTTTCATGATTATTTTGTTTTAATTATTTCAGATACAAAGATATGCTTCGGCAACCGCCATGAGAAGCTATTTTCCTTGTACCTGAACAATACTACAATAAACCTGAAAAAAGAAAGATTATCCCAGCATAAGTTCCTCTCTAATCTTATCAATATAACTTGTACCAGACGTTATTTTCGTATGATTATAATCCCTCATTTTTAGTATAAGCCGATTATTAAAGTATTTCTGTATCTCTTCTATTTTTTCTTTGTGGACTATATAAGACTTTTGTACACGAATAAAGTCGTCAGATAACCGTTCTTCTAATTGCTTCAAAGTAAGATTACAAACATACTCTTTTCCTTCATCGGTGATTAAAGAAACATATCCATCTTTTGCCACGCAATAAGTAATTATGCTGCACTGAACAAATACTATTTTTGAACCGATATTCACAGGTATTGCAAATGCTTTTTTAGGGGGATTAAGAAGTTTACCGAGTTCTTGCAGTTGACAAATATCCATTTTCCGCTCTTTGGGAAATAACCTTTCTATTTTCGCCATACATTGGGCAAAACGTTTTTCATCAACCGGTTTAAGTAAATAGTCAATAGAGTTTTGATTAAAAGCATCTATTGCATATTGTTCGTATGCCGTACAAAAAACAATGTAAGGCTGATAATCTAAATGATGCAATACATCAAAACCATTCATATCAGGCATTTGAATATCCAAAAACAATAAATCAGGACGCAACCTGTTTATCATTTCAATAGCTTGTTTGCCATTATAAGCCTGTCCGACAAGACTTATGTTGTCATACTCCTTTAGTAAAACTTGAATGGCATAATGGGCAGCTTGTTCATCATCTACCAATATTGCAGAATAAGCAGATATACTCTTCATCACCAAATATAACTCTATTTAAATAACGGTTTCAACATCTTGGGAACTTCTATTTCGTTCTCCTTCAACTGATTCAGACAAATCTTTCCCTTATCCGATAAAGTAAAATACATCTGCCGCTTGTCTTTATCGCCCAAACTGCGAACTATCAACTCTTTATCTTCTATCGAGCGAATCACCTTCGAAGCATGTGAAGCCGATAAACCCGTATTCTCTGATATAGCACTCGCCGTCAATCTGTCACCACCGATACAGCAAAGTGCCATTGCTTCATTCAATGACACCCCATGTTGCTCTATCAAATTTGTTTCCAATTCAGAGAGAGCTTTAAAAAGCTCTCTCATGACACATATTGATTTTATTTTCTCCATACATTCTTAAATAAACAAATTCACGTTTGCCTGCTCTGCGCGATTCATATAAGTAGCCACACCGCCAATGGTCACATTATCCAACAACTCCTCGCGCTTTACGCCCATCACATCCATCGACATCTGACAGGCTATGAACTCAACACCATTCTGAATGGCCTGTTCGCGTAACGATTCCAATGACTCAATATTCTTCTTATTCATTATATAACGCATCATTTTACTACCCATACCACCCATATTCATCTTTGAAAGTTTCAGTTTTAATGAACTGGAAGGAAGCATCATACCAAACATTTTGCCAAAGAAATCTTTCTTCACTGCAGGTTTATTCATCTTTTTGATGGCATTCAGTCCCCAGAATGTGAAAAAGATAGTCACCTTCTCCCCTGTTGCCACCGCACCGTTTGCAAGTACAAAAGTAGCCAAAACTTTATCCAAATCATCACTGAACAGAATAAAAGTTTTCCCTTTGTCTGCTTTACAAGTCTCTGTAGTACACATTTGAGGAGTATTCTTTTCCACTATTACCTGATATTTTCCTCCTCCTGAATGAACAGAGACAAAACGATTGCCGGTGGTCTGACACCATGCCTCAGCATCGCGAGGGAAGCCGGCATCTGTCGCCACAATCTCAAGACGTTCCCCGTCTGCCAGTTCTTCCATACTCTTCTTTAGCTTCATGATAGGGCCGGGACAAGATATGCCACAAGCATCTACTTTTATTGCTTTTATAGAAGGAATAACGGTGGATGGCACAACTTGTTTCCCTCCATCCGAGAGAGTTGCTGTAAAAATCTTCGGTTCCGGCAGAGGAGCTGTTGCTGCTTTATAAAGTTTCAGACCACCTATTAAATTCTTTACTTCCTTATATCCGTTCATCAGCAATATATTGGAAGCCAGATAACCTCTCAAACCTACTCCGCAATACAAATAAATCGGCTTATCCTGAGGAATCTCTTGCATCCGCTCACGCATATCATCCAAAGGAATATTGACAGCTCCCTTCAAAGAGCCAAGCGCAAATTCATCAGGAGTACGAACGTCAACCAATGTAATCTTACTCAAGTCGGCAACCTGTAACTCACGCCAATAAAGAGGATGCATCTTTCCATTCAATATATTCCCGGCTACATATCCGGCTACTGCCACAGGGTCCTTGGCCGAAGAGAAAGGAGGAGCGTATGCCTGCTCCAAAGCCATCAAATCATAAACAGTCCCGTTATGCTTAATCACTTGCGAAAATTCATCTATGCGCTTATCCACTCCGTTATAGCCCACAATCTGTGCCCCCAGCAGCTTGCCGTCGGTAGGAGAGAATGTTATTTTGATGGACATTTGTAAAGCATCAGGATAATATCCGGCATGTGAACCTGAATGGATGGTTGCCGACAGGTAATCAATGCCCGCTTGCTTCAACCGCTTGGCCGGAAGGCCTGAAGCAGCGACAGTCATATCAAAAACTTTGGCTATAGAAGTACCAATGGCTCCTTCATACGTAACTTCATTCCCAAAGACCATGTTATCTGCAACAATGCGCGCCTGACGGTTGGCCGGCCCTGCCAGATAGTTCAACCAGGGTTTATCGGTCAGCGGATGGCGGAACTCAATAGCATCGCCCACCGCATAAATATGTTCATCGGAAGTCTGCAAGTAATCGTTCACCTTGATGCCGCGCATCTCCCCTATCTCTAGTCCGGCCTCTGTTGCCAATGAGGTATTGGGACGCACACCGATAGACAACAATACCATATCCGCCGACAGTCTTTCGCCCGATTTAAAAATAACCTCCAGTCCATTGGCTGTACGCTCGAAAGCGTCTACCGCCTTTTCCAAATAAAGGCGCACTCCTTTCTGCAACAAATGCTCGTGCACCAACGATGCCATAGAGAAATCAATCGGTGCCATGACTTGATTTGCCATCTCGACCACCGCTACTTCTGCACCGGCTTCCTGCAAATTCTCCGCCATTTCCAGTCCGATAAATCCGGCACCGATTATCACTGCCCGTTTTACCTTATGCTGCTGCAGATAACCTTTGATGGCATCAGTATCATTTACATTACGAAGTGTAAAGATACCTTCATTGTCAATGCCCGGCAAGGGAGGACGGACAGGTGACGCACCCGGAGAAAGCAATAACTTGTCATAATGTTCCGTATAAGTTTTTCCGTCTGAAGTACGAATATCCACTGTCTTTTCAGCAGGATGAACGGCCACAACTTCAGACTGTGTACGCACGTCGATGTTGAACCGCTTGCCGAAAGCCTGCGGAGTCTGCACAAACAATTTCTCACGCTCTGCAATCACACCACCTATATAATAAGGTAAACCACAATTGGCATACGAGATATATTCTCCTTTTTCAAACAGAATGATTTCGGCATCTTCTGTATTTCTCCTGATACGTGCGGCAGCGGTTGCACCTCCTGCTACGCCTCCTACTATTACATACTTCATAAGCTTAACTATTTTAATTCAATTAATATTTTCCCCTGGAAACTTTATGCAAACATACATGATATTTTTCACAAACAAAAGTTTCTTATGGAAAATATTATCCGGTTAACTCTTTTTAAAAGAAAGGGCGTGTAGAAACTCTCATAAACTAAAAATCACCCTCGTCACAGTAGTTGTAGCGAGGGCGATTTCGATAAAAGGGAAGTTTTGATACATCCCCCTCTTTTACATGATTCAGACCATAAATTCCTTCACTGCTTTTTCCAGTCTGTCCAACCCCAACTCGCCGGTCTGCCGCCATAACTGCTCTCCTTTCCTTAAGAATATATAAGTAGGAATATGCACGATGGTATAAAATTCGGCAAGCGGTTTCTCTTCGTCCACATTCACCTGTACGACTTCTACCTTCCCTTCCATCTGTTTTTTAAACTCCTCAATCACGGAATGCATACGGCTACTCTTCAATGAATTGATAGAATAAAATTCAGCCATCACCCAGTCTCCTGTAGTCAGTTTCTCTTTGTTCCGTTCTTTACGGGCTACTTTCTTTTCTTTCATCTTGATTCGTTTTTAAAAGTTATGTTTTGCCTATCAACAAGATTACCGGAAGAAAGTTTGCCGTAACAGGAATCGTTAGCAAAGGTTTATCCTCTAATTCTTCTACAAAGAAGCGAACATTCAGAAAAGTGTTTATTACCTTTGGGGCAAAATTCAAATTGAACAAACACGTATCATGTTATCCAAAGTAGACTTGACACAAGGAAACATCACAGGCACCCTGCTACGTTTCACCTTACCTATGATTATAGGCTCACTGCTGCAACAGTGTTACAATATAGCCGATACACTGATTGTGGGACAATATATCGGCTCCGGCGCATTGGCTGCTGTCGGATCTGCTTACACACTAATGGTTTTTCTTATTTCCATCCTGCTGGGATTGTCCATGGGAAGCGGTACTGTTTTTTCCCTGCAATATGGTGCAGGACAGATGAAGGCTTTACGACGAAGCATTTATGTATCGGCCGTGCTCATCGGAACAGTGACAATCGCACTAAACATAGTAGCTCTGTCTTTCATTCATCCTATTCTCAAACTATTACAGATTCCCAATGATATTTATCAGATGATGTATGATTATTTGTGGATTATCTTTTGGGGAATCGGCTTTACTTTTATCTATAATTTCTATGCCGCACTTCTGCGTGCCATCGGTGATGCGGTCACCCCTCTTTGGTTTCTGGCAGTTTCTGTTGTGCTGAATATAAGCTTGGATTTGTTTTTTATCTTACAGTTGGATTGGGGAATCAAGGGAGCCGCCATTGCTACGATTGTTGCACAAGGAGTATCTGCACTGGGAATTATGGGATATACCTATATTAAATGTCCTGAGCTGAGATTGCACCGCAGCGACCTGCATTTTGACCGCCGCTGCCTGAAAGAAATCACTTCGTTCTCTGCACTGACCTGTGTGCAACAGTCAGTGATGAACTTGGGGATTCTGATGGTACAAGGGCTGGTCAACAGCTTTGGCACTATGGTTATGGCGGCTTTTGCGGCAGCAATAAAAATTGACTCTTTTGCTTATATGCCGGTACAGGAGTTCGGAAATGCTTTTTCCACCTTTATCGCTCAAAACTTCGGAGCAAAGAAATATGAACGAATCCGCAAAGGAGTAAAGAGTGCACTGATTACGACAGTCGTTTTCTCTCTGTTCATCTCGGTTCTGGTCTTTTTATTTGCCAAACCATTGATGTTGATTTTTGTACGTCCACATGAAATAGAGATTCTGAATGTAGGTATCGGTTATCTGCGCATCGAGGGCGCATTCTATTGCGGCATCGGGATTCTATTCCTTTTATACGGATATTATCGGGCTATCCGTATGCCGGGAATGTCTGTAGTACTGACCGTTGTATCGCTGGGAACCCGAGTCGCTCTTTCGTATGGGCTTGCCGCCATCCCCTCTATTGGAGTAACCGGAATTTGGTGGTCTATCCCCATCGGATGGTTTATAGCGGATATGATTGGAATTATTTATTATAAATATAAGAAAAGGCTATTGTATTTTGTATAAGTACCGTTTGCAAAATTAAAAATATCTTCCAAAAACAGAAACAAAAAATAAAATGTTTTTGTTGCTAAAAGACATCCTTTCCAAGCAGTTGCATCCAAATTTTATGTATTTTTGTAGCCCTATAGAAAGAACAGACATGCAAATGAAAGAAGAAACAACTTGCAAACCCGATTATTCAAACTCAATGGCAGAACACTTGGGTATCCGGTTCCTGCCGTCTGCCACCAATGAGGTACGTGCCGAAATGCCTGTCGACCACCGTACCTCACAACCCTTTGGCATGCTGAACGGAGGTGCATCATTGGCACTTGCCGAAATTGCGGCCGGACATGGGTCAATGTCTTTATGCCACGAGAGAGAATATGCATGCGGTGTACAAGTAAGCGGAAATCATATATCATCGGTTCCTCTGGGTGGAAAAGTGATTGCCAACGGCCAATTAATTCATCGCGGCAATTCCTCACATATATGGAACATAGATATCACCACTCCAGAAGGAAAACTTGTTTCTACCGTTCGTGTCGTTAATTTCATACTTAAAAAGAAATGAATCTACCTAATAGACATACACAGAATTTATTGGATTGCCTTACACGCAGCCGACTCAGCTTCGCTCTCTACCGGTTGCCCTGGACAGACGAATGCTATTTTGTGCTACAAACATCGGACGATGTGGAACAGCTAGCCGAGATTCAGGAGTTAAATGGAAAGAAAGGGTTTGTCATGGCTCCTTTCCTTCAGTCCGACCACCATCCATTGGTAGTGGTCCGTCCTGATATCACAGCCTATGACTGGAATGAAATCAGCGAAGCTATTTCCTCTTTAGAGTGTGCCGATGCCTTGTTGACATGCAAAAACCAGGCCAATGAACTGTCTCCTTTTATTTCGGAAGAAACAGATAAGGAACGATACGCCCAAGCTTTTGAACGCTTCATTACTCCCCTTCGGGAGAAACGTTTCCAAAAGCTTGTCTTGTCACGTTCTTCCGCCAGGCATATCAATGATGACTTCTCGCCATTGGCCGCATTTGTACGTGCCTGCAACAATTATCCGCGTATGATGATTTATTTGTGTCATACTCCCGTTTCCGGCACATGGTTGGGCAGTACACCCGAAATCCTACTAAGCGGACATGGCAAAGAATGGCACACCGTAGCCTTGGCAGGCACCATGCCGATGCAAAATGAAGTAATGCCGACAGACTGGGACAAGAAGAATCAAGAAGAGCAAGGCTATGTGGCTGATTATATCCGCCGTATTGTCAAAAAGTTCGGTAATAAGATGAATGAAAAAGGTCCTTATACGGCTCGTGCCGGACAATTGGTACACCTCAAGACCGACTTTTATTTTTTATTAAAGAACACGGATAATATAGGAAATTTACTTCAGGAACTTCATCCTACCCCTGCCGTTTGCGGATTGCCGAAAGAAGATGCTTTCCGGTTTATTCTGGAAAATGAAGGATATGACCGCAGCTATTATTCCGGTTTTACTGGCTGGCTGGACACCGAAGGGCACACAGATTTATATGTCAACTTACGCTGCATGAAGATAGAGCCGGGAGAAACCACTTTATATGCAGGCGGAGGAATTCTTGCCTCTTCTGAAGTAGAGTCGGAATGGACAGAAACAGGAGACAAGATGAACACGATGAAGAGCATACTTCATCCTGAATTTATAAACAGATAGCCTGTTATCGTAGGGAATTCAATTCCTCCCTACAGAGCAAGAACAATAAAAGAGAAATACATTTATATTAAAGTAAAAGAATTATGTATTCAGACAAAAAGAACATACTTCAGCTGGCAGCACTTCTCAAGGCACACGGTGTGCGGAAAATAGTGCTTTGTCCCGGCAGTCGTAATGCTGCCATCGTACATACACTGGCCAATATAGAAGATTTCACCTGTTACTCCGTAACTGATGAACGCAGTGCAGGATTCTTTGCTATCGGGCTGTCGCTACAGGGAGGGGGACCTGCTGCCGTATGTTGCACTTCCGGTTCGGCACTGCTGAATCTGCATCCGGCCGTAGCCGAAGCCTTTTACCAACAAGTACCTTTAATCGTCATTTCCGCCGACCGTCCTGCTGCCTGGATAGGACAAATGGACGGACAGACTTTGCCTCAGCCCGGTGTGTTCGGTTCGTTGGTCAAGATGTCGGTCAACTTGCCCGAAGTACAAAGCGATGAAGACGAATGGTTCTGCAACCGTCTGATTAACGAAGCCATACTGGAGACAACCCACCACGGCAAAGGCCCGGTACATATCAATGTGCCCATCTCCGAACCCATCTATCGTTTCACCGCCAAAACGCTTCCCGAGGTGCGCGTCATCACCCGCTACCAAGGATTGAGTGTGTACGACCGCGACTACAAAGTACTGATTGAACGTCTGAATAAATATAACAAACGCATGATAGTGGTGGGGCAGATGAATCTGATTTATCTGTTCGAAAAGAAATATGTAAAACCCCTCTACAAGCATTTCCTTTGGCTGACGGAACACCTGGGCAATCAGACCATTCCCGGCATTCCCATCAGGAACTTCGATGCAGCCATCTATTCCATGAGTTCCGAACGTCAGGACGATATGGCCCCCGAACTATTGATTACTTACGGTGGCCACATTGTATCCAAGGAACTAAAGAAGTACCTTCGGAAGCATCCTCCGCGTGAACACTGGCATATTTCCACCGATGGAAAGATAGCCGACTTATACGGTTGCCTGACGACCGTCATCGAGATGGACCCGTTTGAGTTTCTGGAAAAGATTGCTTTCCTTTTGGACAACAAACCGACCAACTATCCATTGATGTGGGAGAACTACTGCAAGACTGTTCCGATGCCGGAACTGCCCTATTCGGAAATCTCAGCTATCGGAAAACTCATTCAGTCATTGCCGGAGCCCTGTGCGCTGCATCTGGCAAACAGCTCTACGATACGTTATGCCCAGTTATTCACCATACCGCCAAGAGTAGAAATTTGCTGTAACCGAGGTGTGAACGGCATAGAAGGTTCACTTTCCACCGCCATCGGATATGCCGCAGCGTCCAGTAAACTAAACTTCATCATCATAGGTGACTTGAGTTTCTTTTATGACATGAACGCACTGTGGAATCAAAATTACGGTGCAAACATCCGTATTCTGCTACTGAATAATGAAGGCGGAGAGATATTCCACACTCTGCCGGGCATGGACAAATCAAGCCGCTCACGAGAATTCATCACAGCCGAACATTACACCACCGCCAAAGGGTGGGCGGAAGAGCGCGGTTTCATCTATATAAAGGTGAGCGACGATGAGGAACTGGAAGAAGCGATGAAGCAATTCGCCACACCGGAAACACTCATGCAACCCATGCTAATGGAAGTCTTTACAGACAAAGAAAAAGATACAACCCTATTAAGAGAATATTATCACAAGCTTAAAAATAAATAATTCCCCTACGGTAGACCATAAGCCCTACAATAAATAAAAAATAAGAATATATGGAAACAAGAGAATGGAAAACCATCAAAGAGTATCAGGACATACTTTTCGATTTTTATAACGGCATAGCCAAAATCACTATCAATCGTCCGCGTTACCGCAACGCATTCACCCCCACCACCACTTCCGAAATCAGTGATGCCTTATATTACTGCCGCGAGTGTCAGGACATTAATGTAGTGGTACTGACCGGAGCAGGCGACAAAGCCTTCTGCAGCGGAGGAGACATGCACGTAAAAGGTCATGGCGGCTACATCGGAACAGACGGTGTTCCCCGACTGAATGTGCTGGACGTACAAAAACAAATCCGTTCCCTCCCGAAACCTGTCATCGCCATGGTCAATGGCTACGCTATCGGTGGCGGACACGTGCTCCATGTGGTTTGTGACTTGACCATCGCTTCCGACAATGCCATCTTCGGACAAACAGGTCCCAAAGTGGGCAGCTTTGACGCCGGCTTTGGTTCATCATATCTGGCACGAATCGTAGGACAAAAAAAGGCACGGGAAATATGGTTCCTTTGCCGCCAGTACTCGGCACAAGAAGCACTGGAAATGGGATTGGTAAATACCGTTGTTCCCTTTGAACGTCTGGAAGACGAGACAGTGGCATGGGCAGAGAAGATGATGGAGCACAGTCCGTTAGCCCTCCGTATGATTAAAGCCGGACTCAATGCCGAACTGGACGGACAAGCCGGAATCCAAGAGCTTGCCGGAGATGCCACCATGCTTTATTATATGACAGAGGAGGCACAGGAAGGAGGAAAGGCATTTCTGGAAAAGCGCAAGCCACGGTTCCAGGATTATCCCAAATTTCCGTAATCACCCAGCTTTCCATTTAAACCACCAACAGCCATGTTCCAAACCCGAATTATAAAGAAACAATTACACTTTAAACAACCTGCAGGCACATCGAGAGGAGTATATACCACCCGAAACGTGTCTTATATCGTTCTCACCGACACCAACAGCCGGCACTATGGTGTGGGCGAATGTGCTCCTCTCCCCGCCCTGAGTTGTGACGATGTTCCCAACTACGATGAACAGTTGGCTACCGCCTGCCAGAACTTCGAAAAGACCGGAGAAATAGACCGGGAAGCCTTGCTTCACTATCCGTCCATCCTGTTCGGTCTGGAAACTGCCCTGCTGCATTTCCGGGCACGCAGCCTTCAATTCTGGCACACTCCATTCAGTAAAGGAAAGGCAGGTATCCCTATTAACGGACTTATCTGGATGGGGAATTTTGACGAAATGTATCGGCGCATCGAAGAAAAGATGCAAAAAGGATTCCGCTGTATCAAACTCAAAATCGGTGCTATCGACTTTGAAAAGGAACTGGAACTATTGGCGCATATCCGCCGACACTTTACCCCCGAACAGATAGAGTTGCGTGTGGATGCCAACGGCGCTTTCACCCCCGCCGATGCTCTCGATAAATTACAACGCCTCTCCGAGTTCCACCTTCATTCCATCGAGCAGCCTGTCCGCGCCGGGCAATGGCAAGAGATGAGTGCACTTTGTGCCTCCTCACCTGTTCCCATCGCTCTGGATGAAGAACTAATCGGTATCAACCAACGTGAGCGCAAGATTGAGCTTCTTGAAACCATCCAGCCGCAATATATCATTCTGAAGCCCTCCCTTCACGGTGGAATCAGCGGTTCGGAAGAATGGATAGAACTGGCTGCAGAAAGAGGTATAGGCTCGTGGATTACCTCTGCCCTAGAGTCAAATATCGGACTAAATGCCATAGCCCAATGGTGCGCCACCCTGCACCCTACCCTCCCGCAAGGCCTTGGGACAGGATTGCTGTTTACAGACAACATAGACTATCCGCTACACATCGAAGGTGACTGTTTATGGTTTCATCCCGAAGAGCAAGAACCTGATTTATTACAATGGCTGTCACAATGAATACTTACTATACAGACATAACCACCCAGCGTATCCAAATAGAAGGAATCTTTTATACCCATTGGGAAATAGCGATGATACGCATGAATGTTCCTGCCAACAAGCAAAGCTTCCGGCAAGAACTTTTTACTTTCCTCGCCGAATGGTTCAACCATCAATCCACCGTCCTTGTCCACACCTCCGGTTCGACAGGCCAACCTAAACCGATGCGTGTAGAGAAAGAAAACATGATGGAAAGTGCCTGCCTCACCTGTTCATTCCTCGGTCTGAAAGAAAATGACACAGCACTACTGTGTATGCCTCTGCAATATATTGCGGGAAAGATGGTGGTGGTACGCTCACTGGTTGCAGGGCTGAACCTTCTCCCGGTCACCCCTTCAGGCCATCCATTGAAAGGACTGAAGGAAGCACCCGTATTTGTTGCCATGATTCCGATGCAGGTATATAATTCCCTCCAAGTTCCCGAAGAAAGAGAATTATTGAAACAAGTCAAACATCTTATCATCGGCGGAGGTGCGGTTGACAATGCATTGGCACACGCTCTAAAGGATTTTCCAAATCATGTATGGTCTACCTATGGTATGACAGAAACTCTTTCACACATTGCCTTGCGCCGAGTAAACGGAGCGGAAGCCTCCGAATGGTACACTCCCTTTGAAAGCGTCTCCATCCGGTTGAGTAAAGAAAATACACTGATTATCAATGCTCCCAAAGTGTGTGACAAGATATTACATACTAACGACATTGCAGAACTGAACGACAAAGGGCAATTCCGCATATTAGGAAGAAAAGACAATACGATAAACAGTGGTGGTGTGAAAATACAAATAGAACAGGTGGAAGCCGCACTGAAAGAACATTTCCACATCCCATTTATGATTACATCAGCTCCCGATGCGAAATTCGGTGAGATAGTGGTTCTACTCATTGAGAACAAGCTCGGAAATGAAGAAAGCTATGAAAGAATTCAAAAAATTTGTGAGGATGTATTGCCTGCCTACTGGTGTCCCAAACGTATCATACCAGTCGAGAACCTGCCTCTTACAGAAACAGGAAAGCCCAATAGGGCAACAGCTAAATTATTGGCACAAACATAATCAATAAAGAGAAAATGCAGATAAATCACCAAAACTTATTGTTCTCTTGGCTATATTCAAACCCCACGGAGTTCAGTTTTCGTATCAAAGAATCCTTATCTACATTCATATCTTCACAAAGCTCATCAAGCGAAGAATAACAATCGCGAAGTTTCATATTCACCATGCTGAACAGCATCATCGGGTCTTCCGGTAGTTCCATAACTTACAATCTTTTATTCATTTTCTAAAACCGGATGCAAAGGTACAAAACTTTTGCTTTCCGGTTATAGTTATGACTGAAAAAAAGATATAGAATCAAGTCAAAAAGTGTGTGGGCATCCTATTTTGAGAAAATTCGGGTCATTTATTATTCTTGGGGGGAGTAGATATCATATTCACTAACAAAGGGAAGAATAAGCCGTTTCATAGGGTCGGTTAAGGTCTTTTGAATGGAAGATTATTACAGACTTCGGCAATGGACTGTACAGTCCACTGTAGCAGACTGTACGGTCCACTGTAACGGACTATACAGTCCGCTGCCGGAGACTGTAGTAATCCGACGGACACACAGGCATAACCGAAAGGACGAAAACGCTTAGGCTGCCTAATGAAACGACTTAGGGAGTTCAAAAACGTATGCAGGGGTTGAAAACCGGAGGAGACGACATCAGGAGACAGGTGTTTGATTAATATGTTAAATCCCCCAAGAATAATGACTGCCCCCTTATCACCTACAGGGTTTTCGGATGAATCTGTTACTTTCTCTTTATTGAAATCGGGATAAGGCTGCTGTGCGGTCATGGTGTGCCCCATGCCGATGCATAAAAAAATAGAAGAAGAAAGCGAACTTTCCTCTTCTATTTATCAATAAACATTCACAGATATTATACTTGCTCACAAGTATACCTCATCAATCACCGCTATTTCCACTCAGGATGCTGTTCCAACATCGGATTGGTATCAATTTCACTTTGCGGAATAGGCCATACCAAGTCTTGTCCACCACGTAAGTTGCCACGTGTCACAGCGCCGAAGCCATAGAATGACAAATCATGCTGCATACGTTTCTGAGCATTCTCAAACTCATTCCAACGATACAAATCGGCAAAGCGCAAGTCTTCAAAAGCCAGTTCTACGCGACGTTCGTGACGCACGATGGCACGCAACTCTTCCTGTGTCAGATTGGTTCCTTCCACATCTTCCACTGCAGGCATACCTACACGTGCACGCACCTCATTGATATATCGTGTAACTTCGGACTGCGGGTAACCGCCTTTCTCAATCATTGCCTCAGAAAGAGACAACAACACTTCCGCATAACGAATAATGTAGAAGTCAAGGCTTCCGTCATATTCGTTGGCCGTATCTTCAGGAGTATACCATTTGCGGATGCAGGCAGTAGAACTAGCCGGCAAATTATTGGTATAAAGTTTGCCGTTCCATTCCATACCGGGCAACATCAATGTGCCTTTCATACGAGGGTCACGGTTCTCATAACGTCCCATATCAGGATTTTCCTTTGTATGTGCACCTGCCTCCAAGCTGCCTTTAAACAGAGGCGACTTATCTATCGGCAGTCCGTCTATGCAATAAAAGTCATCACAAAGATTCATTGTACCTTCAATGGCATTCATCGGACCCGACCAGCAAACACCGAAGCAGCTACCCTCGCCCAGTCCGGGACCTTTATAGTGAACACTCAACAAGACTTCCGCTGCTGTCTCATTTTTCTCTTTAAACAAATCGGCAAAATTGGCAGCATAATCAGAACCATCTCCCGACTTAAATAACTGTACCTTACCTATCACATTCTGATAAGCAGCTATCGCATCATCCCAGCGCTGGTTAAAGAGAGCGATACGTCCCATAATGGCATACGCCGCTTCTTGAGTCATACGTCCTGTTTTGGCTTTGCCAATCACCGGAATTTTAGGAATCCATGTTTTCAAATCTTCCAATACAGACGAAACAATCTGTGCACGTTCCGTTTTCGGAGCCTGAGCCTCGGCCAGAGTAAGCGGTTTTGTCAAATAAGGAACATCGCGGAACACTGAGGTCAAGTTGCAGTACATCAATGCCCGCAGAGCAATGGCTTCTGCTTTATAAGCATCTATCTTGTCCTCTTCCATCGGAACACGGTCTATGTTATCAATCAACATATTGCAACGCTTAATCACTTCATAATTAGCATTCCAGTACATTGAAAAGCATTCGTCTGTTGTAGATGACGTACATTTGGAAATAGTACTTCCCAACATCCAGTCTCCCCACGTATGGTCTCCATTATCCGTACAAGTCTCACGACAGAGGAAACCATAATTCCAACCGTCGATATTATCGTCATACAGATTTCTGCTCTGCATGGCATCATAGCAGGCAGTCAGAGCCATCAAAGCGTCGGACTCAGTTTGCCAATAGGTACTCTGTGAAGGTTGGTTCGGAGAATCCGTCTGCAAAAAACTGTCCGAACAGGCACCGGTAGCCAATAAAGTACCGGACAATAATAAAATCTTGAATATATTTTTTGTATTCTTTACCATAATCTGTGTCCTCCCTATTATTAGAATTGAACATTTAAACCAAATGAATAAGTGCGCATATTGGGGTGCACGTCATTTCGAGCATCACCTGATGTCTTTTCAGGGTCCCAGTTCTTCAATGAAGTAAACGTCAGAAGATTAGTTCCTGCAAAATAAACACGGATACTGGAAACACCAAGTTTTGTCAGTCCGGGCTGGCGGAAAGTATAGCCGAACTCAAGATTCTTCAAGCGTAAATAACTGGAGTTCTCCAACCAGAATGATGAGTATTGGTCATTGATTGTATTACCCAGAGCAGGCATTGAACCATTTATATTGTCGGCTGAGTAACGATCCAACCAACGGTCGGTGAAGTTACCGCGAATATCCGTGGTTGTCTCCCAACTATAACGATAGATTCCTGCAACTCCCTGCCAGAAAGTAGATAAATCAAAGTTCTTCCAAGAAGCGCCCAGATTGAAACTGTAAGAGTACTTGGGGAATGGGTTACCGATAATGTCACGGTCTTCGGCTGTTATATTACCGTCGTCGTTCAGGTCAGCATACATGATATCGCCCAGTTTTGGAGCTACACCGTTTTGCTTTATCACTTCACCTTTTGAATTAGTGCGCTGCAAGTCAGCTTCCGTACGGTAGATGCCGATAGATTTATATCCAAAATAAGCTCCGATAGGCTCACCTACCCGATTGATTGAATTACCGCTGATGGTTTCTTTCAAACCGCCCATTTCAAGAATTTCATTGTTTACATGAGAGATATTAAAACCTGCATTCCAAGCCCAGTCACCTTTACTGTCCGAGTAGTTCAGGTTCCATTCCCAACCACGGTTACGTACGGCTCCTACATTCTGATAAGGAGCAGAAAGAGAACCGAGGAAAATGCCCGGCATGGACAAACGCATCAAGATATCGGATGTCTTTTTATCGAACCATTCGAACGTGGTCTGCACTCTGTTATTAAAGAAACCGAGGTCAATGGCAACATTGACTGAACGGGTTGTTTCCCATTTGATATTTTCATTGGGAACAGAGGTCTGCACCATACCCGCCTGCTTGTCTGCATTCTGATCGAAAAAGTAATTGCCACTGGCACCCAATGTAGCTGCATACGCATAGTTACCTATTTCCTGATTTCCCAATTTACCCCAAGACAAGCGCAACTTTCCGAGTGACAACTCTCTGAAGTCTTCCATAAATTTTTCGTTTGAGAATACCCAACCTGCCGATACAGACGGGAATGTGGCATAACGATTGGCTTTAGGCATACGTGAGGAACCATCGTGACGGATATTGAATTCAAACAAGTAACGTTCTCCGTAGCTGTAATTCAAACGGCCGAAGAAAGATTGCAGTTTATATTCTTCCGAATTTCCTTTGGCACTCGGATTAATTGTACCACCATTTAGTTCATAGATGTTTTCGGTGGGGAATCCTTGGATAGCTGCTGTTGTCGTATAATAACGTGAACCGATAATTGAATGTCCCAGTAATACACTGATATTATGTTCATTGAATTGCTTATTATAAGTAAGCAGGTTTTCATTTGTCCACGTTGCATTTCTATACCAATAGTCGCTTGATTGATTAGTGGCGCCTTCCACCTTCTTCACATTGCCTTCGGCATCATAACGGGCTGGAGACTTGGGATTGTATGATTTCGTTGCATTCAGGTCGAACGCATAAGCGAAATTTGTCTGGAACTTTAATCCGTCTATCAAATCAATTCCTGCAAATGCCTTACCGTTAAAACGCCAATATTCGTTAGAACGATACCCCAAAGACATCAGTTCCACCGGGTTTTTCACATCCTCTGCATTAGTCATCGAACCGTCTACATATCCATAATGTCCGTTAGAGTACATCACCGGAACCGTGGGACGGGTAAACCACGAAACAAAGCGCATGATACCACCTTCACCCGATGGAGCCACGGCAGGAGCAGTCACATCGTTCTTATTACCAGACAGGTTCAAACCAAAAGTAAAACGTTTGTAACGAGTATCCACGTTTGAACGGAAAGATACACGTTCCACGCCCGTCTTCATCATAATACCATCTTGATTAGAGTAAGATACAGAAGTCATGAAATGTGTATTCTCACTACCGCCCGATACCGACAGATGGTGTTGATGCATACTGGCATTGCGCAATACGGCATCCAGCCAGTTGGTGTTTGCATAATGGTCAGGGTCAGAGCAGTCCCGCAATTTTTGCAAAGCCTCTTCCGAAAAAGTTCCCGCTTTTACTTCATTTCTCATCAAGGCCCAATTATAGCTGTCAATATAGTCGGGAACGATACCCGGAGTCTGCAAGGTATAACTACCTGAATAAGAAACCTTCACCTTACTTGATGCTTGTCCGCGTTTAGTAGTTATCAAAATAACACCATTGGCTGCACGAACACCGTAAATAGCAGCCGAAGCCGCATCCTTCAACACAGAAATACTTTCGATATCAGCAGATGGAATTTCCGCGATTTGAGAAATAGAACCTTCTATTCCGTCTATCAATACCATCGGATTGTTATTGCCGAATGTACCGATACCACGAATACGTATTTCGGGATTGTCATTACCGGCCTGTGCACCGTTCTGGGTCAATACCAATCCAGGCAAGCGGCCCTGCAACAAAGTGGTGGTATTGGCCACCGGAATATCCTGAATATCCTTGGCTGATACAGAAGAAACAGAACCCGTCAGATTGACTTTCTTCTGGGTAGCATAACCGACCACCACTACTTCGTCTAGTTTTTCCGAATCTTCTTCTAGTACGACTTTAAAGTTTGTCTTATTGCCAATGGAAAGAATCATATCCTTATAGCCCAAAAAGCTGATAACCAAAGACTGAGAAGGGTCAGCCTTTAGCTGAAACGCACCTTCCATATCAGTTATCACACCTTGTGTTGTGCCTTGTATGAGCACACTAGCACCTATGATAGGTTCACCTGCCACATCATACACCTTACCTGTTATTGTCCGTTCCTGTGCATTTACTGTAAATGTGAACAGCATTAGAACGCCCGCCAAAAACATACGGAATAATTTTTGCATTTGTCCATTCATAATATTAAAATTAATGATTATAGGTTTTTATATTAGATTTTGAGAGATTCAAATAGATTGAGTTTCAGACGGTTTTACTCCCACTGATAGTGCCGCACCCAGTCAACTTCCATTTCTACCGGTAAGTCAGCCGGTTCTACCGCTCCTACCCAAGTACCGCCCAACTGCATGTCAATCAACAGATATTGTGCAATATCGAAAGGGAACTGGCCTTCTTGTTCCGTTTCTATTCTCGGATAAGCAAAATGACGTTTGCCATTGATATGAAAAACCAGACTGTCCGGCCAGAAGTCCACACCGTACACATTGAAGTCGTCACGGTTAATGGGAGCAATACCTCCATGAGGCGGATTATTCTCAATGCCCAATGTATATGTATAATGTGAATGCACCGTCTGATAGGCAATAGAATCATTGTTCAGACGTTCCATTATATCCACCTCGCCCCCTGTAGGCCAATGATACTTATCCGTCTCATAAGGCAAAGTCCAAATAGCGGGCCATGCTCCACGCGCTCCATGCAGCTTGGCACATACCTCAATGCGTCCGCGATGAAAGGCATGTTTGCCTTTCGTCCATACACCTCCGGTCAGATAAGCGGCTGTATCCGCCTCCCGGTTATCATTTACAATACCTTTTAGGATGAGAAGTCCGTTACGCATTTCATAGCAACGGTCATCAAAAGATTGTGTGTTCTGCCAGTCTGCCCTGCCCCGAGGGATACGGCTCCATACTGTGGTATCCAGTTCCGTACCGTCAAAGTTCTCTTCCCACACCAATTTCCATCCGGGCTTATGGCTGCAAGAGAGCATAACGAAGACTGTAAACAATAAAAGCATAATTTTTTTCATAATACTTTAATTTAGATTCACAAATTATCACTTCATAAATTATGGAGCAAACGTAGCTGTTTTGTATCAAAAAGGACTCAAAAATCGTATTAAACGAGTCAAATCTTGTCCAAACCTTCCATTATTCACCTCTAAGACACCCTTTTTTGTAAAAAATCAGAAGAGGATGATTGCACAACTGAAAGAAAAATGTATTTTTGCCTAAAAATACAGTGACCATGTATCGGACCTTAATTATTATACTATTCCTGTTTTTGGGAAAAACCGTTTCTGCAACCAACCACAACACCGGTTATTCATTTACCCAACTTTCCATACAGCAAGGACTCTCCCAACCGACCGTGCAATCAATCTTATTGGATGAAAGGGGAACGTTATGGATAGGAACTAAAAATGGATTGAACATTTATACTCAAGAAGGATTAAAAACGTATCTTCACCATTCAGAAAACCCATATTCTCTGCCCGGCAACTATATCAATCATATTGCCGAAGACTCTATCGGCAACATTTGGGTAGCTACCCAAAAAGGATTGAGTATGTATAATTATGAACAGGACAATTTCACAACTGTTACCCCCGACGCAATGTATTCTTCCATTTGTGTAAAAGGGGGCATCTGGTTTGGCGGCGATAACACCATCTGCTATTACGATTATAAAGACAAAACGCTGAAAAATATCCCGATAAAGAAAGAGGATAAAGACGCCAACCCGGTAGACTACAGAGTGCAAAAAATGCTCTACCTCGAAAAAGACAAGATACTGATAGGCACACGGAAAAAAGGAATGTACCTATACGATTGCCGCACACAACAGCTAACCGGCTTCATTTCGGACAAGCAGTATCTGCTTACGTCACTCTACATCACTGCAGACAAACACATCTATGCCGCCTTTTACGGACACGGTTTATACTATTATGACTCCAATGGAAATATGCAGGGGCATTACGATCAAAGCAATTCACAGTTACAAAACAATTATATCCTCGACATAACGGAACATAACGGATACTTATGGTTGGCAACAGACGGAAGCGGAATATTCATGCTTGACCCCCAATCCCGCCAATTTTCCCAATTATATCACATTGTCGGTGACTACTCCTCTCTGCCTGTCAATTCCATTACTGTATTATATAAGGATAAAGAAGACGAACTATGGGCAGGAAGCGTACGCGGAGGCATATTCAGTATCAAAGAAACTTATATAAAGACTTATAAAGATGTAGCTTTGGGAAATACCAATGGACTGAGTGAAAAATCGGTCATCAGCCTCTATGAAGAAAAAAACGGTAATCTATGGATAGGAACCGACGGAGGAGGAATCAATCTGTATGATGCGCGAACCGACAAGTTTACCCATTTTCCATCTACCTATGGAGATAAGGTCGTTTCCATTTCAGGATTTTCCGAAAACGAACTATTAGTGTCCCTCTACACGAAAGGAGTATTTACATTCAATAAACAGACAGGAACCTACCGTCCTTTCATTATTGTAGATCAAGCTACAAACTATAAAGAATGCTTTTACGGTTATCTTCCCCTGGCCAATCAGGTGGCAAACGACAAAATCTATATCATCAGCAATAACGCTTATGCTTATCACACCCCTACCCGCACATTTACCCGAATGTGGATGGATAAGGAATACGACTTGTCAAATGACGCTCTGTGCCTCTCCTACTCCAACGACAAATTCTCGCTGTTGAAGTGCGCCAACCAAGCTTTCATCGTCAACCAGAAAAACGACAGTATCAAACTCCTGTTTGAATTGGACAAAAAAGAAACAATCACGTCAATGTCTTATGACGGTGACCGCATGATATGGACGGGCACAGACAAGGGGCTAGGCTGTTTCGACATGGAAAGAAAAGAGTACCACATTATCCATACCAAATTATTCAATAACATATCTTTTCTGACGGCCGATGGCAAAGGACGTTTATGGATTTGCGCCCAGAACATGCTGTTTTCATACATCATCAAAGAAAACAAGTTCACCTTGTGGAACGCTTCCGACGGTTTTCCGTCCAATGAAATTCTATTTGCCTATCAAAAGCCTTTCAACCGTGATTTCATCTATCTGGGAGGAGCTGAAGGATTAGTCAAAATCAATACAAATATCCCTTATTCCGAAGTAAAGACACCGGAAATATATCTATCCGATATTCTCTTCAATGGCAGCCCTTATATAAAAGAGCTCCAAAACAATACAATCGAGATTCCCTGGAATTACAATTCACTCTCGGTCCATTTTCGAATAAAAAAGAAAGATATTTTCCAAAAGAATCTGTTGCGATATACGATTTCAGGCCGGGGAAATCAAGAAATAGAATCATACAACCCATTCTTGAATCTGTCTTCCCTATCGCCAGGGAAATATGCGATATGGGTGTCATGCAATATGAAAAACGGAAACTATACCACTCCTAAACGCCTGGTTGACATCATCGTTACACCTCCATGGTATAAGACCGGATGGTTTATAAGTATAATTATCCTCATTTTCATATCTGTAACCGCAAGTATAGGATATATCATATTCCGATGGAGAGAGCAAAGCATGAAAGGCAGCATGAACCATTTTCTACAAGCTGTCCTAAATGATATTCTAAAAAATAAAGAAGAAAAGTTTCAAGCAACAGTAGTAGAAGAAGAAGAAGAACTTCAAAACACTACTGTTCCATTAAATGTCTTATCGGAAAAAGTAAAAGAAGATAATAACGAACCGATGCAACAGAAGCAGACTTTTACCAAAGAGGATGAAGATTTTATTGAGAAACTAAACAAACTCATCAATGACAATATGGCGGGCGAAGAACTCTCCATTAAATTCCTGACCGATACTATGGCTATGAGTCGGGCTTCTCTTTATCATAAGGTGAAAACACTGACCGGACTGGGTGTGAATGACTACATAAACCGATTACGTATCGAGAAATCAGTATACCTACTCACAAATACCAATCTCAATATCAATGAAATATCCTATGAAGTCGGTTTTACCTATCCCCGTTATTTCAGTACCTCTTTCAAGCAAATAAAAGGGATGACTCCCACCCAGTTTAAGGAAGAAAAGAAAAAGAACAATGCTGACTCAAAATAAAAAAGAGCGATTTCCGGTCGCTCTTTACATATATTATATACAATCGTTGATTAACAAGCCTTGAAACTCATATCCAATCCTTTTACAGAATGTGTCAATGCTCCGAATGATATAAAGTCTACCCCTGCCTGTGCATAAGGTAGCATCGTATCATAAGTGATGCCGCCGGAAGACTCAGTTTCACAACGTCCACCCACAATCTCTACTGCCTTACGTGTATCTTCAGGAGTAAAGTTGTCAAACATAATACGGTCTACCCCTTCTGCCAATGCCTGATTCAGTTCATCAAAATTGCGAACTTCCAATTCTATCTTCAAATTCTTGCCTTTGGCTTTACAATATTCTTTAGCACGGGTAACCGCATTGTGTATGCCTCCTGCAAAATCCACATGATTGTCTTTCAACAGAATCATATCGAACAGACCGATACGATGATTACATCCTCCACCTATCTTTACAGCCATTTTCTCCATGATACGCATCCCCGGAGTAGTCTTACGAGTATCAAGAACCCGAGTTTTGGTACCTTCCAACTTCTTCACATATTTATGGGTCATAGTAGCAATACCACTCATACGCTGCATGATATTCAGCATCAAACGTTCTGTCTGAAGCAGAGACTGGACTTTACCTTCAACCACCATCGCCACATCACCCGGCTTCACATGACTGCCATCCTGAATAAATACCTCCACTTTCATGGTAGGGTCAAAACGGTGGAATACTTCCTTAGCCACATCAATACCTGCCAATATACCTTCTTCCTTAATCAATAATTTTGATTTACCCATAGCATCCGCAGGGATACATGACAAGGTAGTATGATCTCCATCACCTATATCTTCGGCGAAAGACAAATCTATCAGTCTGTCTATCAAATCTTTTACTACTAATTCATCCATTGTGTTATTGTTTTTTTATGAATTGATAGGCAAAGGTACAGATTTTCCGTACTTTTGCAAAGTAAACAAGAGAAAGAACGTATGAAATTTACATTATTAGTCGTAGGACGCACGGTTGAAAAACACTATATCGCTGCCATCAATGATTATGTGGAACGTACCAAACATTTTATTTCCTTTGATATGGAGGTCATTCCCGAACTAAAAAACACGAAGAGTCTGAGCATGGAACAGCAAAAGGAGAAAGAAGGAGAACTTATCTTGAAAGCATTGCAACCGGGTGATGTAGTGGTTCTGCTGGACGAACACGGCAAAGAATTCCGTTCTGTCGAGTTTGCCGAGTGGGTAGAAAGGAAAATGCATACGGTGAATAAAAGGCTGGTCTTTATCATAGGGGGCCCTTATGGGTTCGCTCCGAAAGTATATGATATAGCACAAGAAAAAATTTCACTGTCCAAGATGACTTTCTCTCACCAGATGATACGACTCATTTTTGTGGAACAGCTCTATCGAGCTATGACCATTCTGAATAACGGCCCTTATCATCATGAATAAAAACATTAATGTGTCACACCTTAAAATATAATATCTATGACTGAAAGTAACACCCCATTAAATATAGAAAAAGTTATTTCTTTTATAAAAGAAGACATTTTCTCCAAAGATTACCATTGCCCTTATGCAGAAGCAGAAAGCATTTTGAAAAATCTCAAGAAGTTACATGAAGAACATGATTTAAAATGGATTGAGCAAGCGGCCCGATATTATGCTTTATACAGCCACCATCTCCTTCAAGACGAAGCAGAAGACCCCGGATATCATCAAACAGCCTATCGGCTATACACTTGGATAAGTGAAGGGTCACGCTACCTGCAAACAGTCTATCCCGAACAGTTGACCGCCAAACGGGAGGAGATGGAACAGTATATAGAAAGTTTACGCGCCAGACGCAATGCATTGAACCTTATCGGAGACCAGCAGTCAGACTCTTTTATCCGTACGATGCTTTATAAATTGCAGGCAAGTGATTATCTGCTATACGCTTCTCATAAAATAGAAATGTTTCTCTATTTTATGGCCTATGACAAATCCTTGTTGAGAAAGCAATTGCCCATGATTGCCGAAACGATTTATCTGATGAAAAAGAATGGGATGATAAACGACTATCACAACGCTACCCTGCAAAACATATTAAAGCTGGAAATAGAACAATATGAAATCATTATTTCGGAACTTTGGTACACAAATGCACAATGTGTATTGCAAACAAAGATAGAAGAAGCAATCCATCTCATTGTTTTGTCATTGCTCAGCAATAAGGTGCCTTTCGAAGAAACCGATAACACCAGAATCCTGTCTGCACGCATATACAGATACTTGTCAAGACTGGACACTCCCTTTAGTTCTCAGCTGAAAAACAAAGCATACACGATGCTCACCGGTGAAAGTTCTTTGGAAAAAAGACTTGACTGGGAACATCTGTTGAACTTCGAACTGAACCGATTTATAGCTCAAATAGTAAACATACGCATTGACGAGCTTAATATGACTGCCGAACCTCAAGATAACAGATGGCAACAATATAGCAACGGACATAATACACTGACGCTCGATAAGGATGGATTTACGCTCAGTACCCTATTTCCACATACCGCACATACATGGAAAGGCAGAAAAGAAAGAGCGGCACTGATGGAGAACAGGGTTTTTATTGCCTTATTCAGTAAACCTACTTACCTATTCAATAATTGTAAAAGCATTGCTGAGCTGCAACTTTATTGGCATCAGTTGACGGAAGACTATCCTTTATATGAACGCAACCAGTCGGAATGCCCTCAAAACAGTTCTATTTCGGGAACTTCTTCCATCGAGACCAAAGCTATCGATACAAAATATCCTTCCGCAAATGAAGAAATCACCATTGGAATTATCGGGCCGGACCGTACCCGGCAATATATAGAAGGAGTCATACTCGATGAACAATACCGAGGTCTGAAAGCTATTCTTCCATTGACACAAATCAATGCCTGTTACTTTTGCATCGAGAACTTTGAAAACTACTTCTCGAGTAATGATACTTATAAAGTAAAGGTATTAAGCAGCAGTAATGAAGGGGTCAGGGTCTCATTGGCATCGTGCTACAATGAATTTGTATATGCAGAAAATGTAAAAAGGAAAAAGATGCCGGCTATGATTGCCGACTGTGAAGGGAATAAAATAAAATGGCTTCTTATTACAGGAGCTACTGCCACCACCTCTGTCAATAGATGGATTAAGCCCCAGACTGGAGATATATACCAAGTAGAATTTCCGGATAACAACACTTCTCTAAACAATAACATCAACATAGGAAAAGTAAAAGCAGATATCTCTGTGGAAGCGTTCTACCAAGAAGTACACGCTCACTTACAGGAGTTTTTCACCCATCTGCGCGAATATCAAAACAACAATCTTGAACGGCAAATAAAAGAGCAGACACTGAAACTAAAAAACAACCCTTTTGTTAATGCTCTGCAAAAAATAGATATACAGTCTTTCCTCGGTTCGGACGTACCGGAAACCCATACAATGGAAGAGGCGGGAGAAATGGAAGAAAAAACAGAGAAGTCTGGAAAAGCAGAAAATAAAACATGGCTGATAAACGAAAAAGTTGCCACAGAGTTGATTTTCTGTCTTGACCAACTATCCAAAGACTTGAATGAGCCCGATGAGCAATTTAATGCTTATAACTTTCTGCGACTGCTGTGTCTCTTCTCCGGTGAAAAAGAAAAAGCCACTTATTATGAACTGTGTGCCGAATATATTTATGATATCAACCAAATCGCCGTCCTGCCATCCGGTGAACGTTTTTCGCATGACAACATTCAGCGATTCAATATTCTCTTGGCACGCATGGAGCAATTAGGCATCAAACAGTACGGAATTACGTTTGAATTCTGTCAAAAGATTACCCATATCCTCTCTCTAATGGCAGACAATAACACCGACCGTCTGAAACAGCTTATGCAAAGTGAAGACCTGACCATTGCCGAGCTAGCCCGCTATTTTTGCATGAGCACACTCCTTTCCAAAGAAGATGCCGAGCTGCAACATATCATCTACAAAAACATTAACTCCCTGCTTGGCATCAAAGAACAGAAAAAAGAAGAAGCCCCTTCCATCCCTGTTTATTTCGGACACGAAGGAGTAGAACGCGAATTTAAATCATCAGCATTCAGTCACGCCAAAAAAGACGCTCACGAAGATCAAAGTATGGTGTTGGCCCGTGTCATCGCTTCATTTATGAACACCGACGGAGGTACTCTTTATATCGGTGTGAACGATAAAGGATATCTGACAGGAATCCAAGAAGACATGAAGTTGGTACACAACGACTGTGATATTTATCTGCGCACTGTGAATCATAATATAATCTGCCTGCTGGGTGAAGGAAAAGAAGATTATAACCGCTATCAGGAATACATACGTTGCAACTTTCAAGAATACGGCAAAGGACGCATCGTACTGGCTTTCCGCGTAGCCCCCATCAATGAGGCAGTAAAAGTGAACGGTAAGATTTATACTCGTTCGGGAAGTTCGTGTATCTGCAAGCCGGAACAAAATATCCAGGAGTTCATAGCAACACGACGTAATCTGAAATTAGACTCTGTGCCTCGAAAACCGGAATTTCCAACCTTGTTCTCTGTCGAAAGAAACGAATATATCTTTGATGAGTCCACTCCGGTAGCAGCCACTCCCGATGCCCCCGAAAGCAATTCTCATGAGAGTATTTCACTTTCTCTTTTTGACAATCCGCAAGAAGAGGATGTAAATGCGCCTGCCCCAGTCCTTGCAGCACCCACTCCAAAAAAGAAAAAAGCTACTTTCAATATTCAAACATCTGCATTACGCCCCAATCCCCTACAAAAGAAAGCGGAACTGGGCTATAACAGTAATTTCCAATTCATATCATTTTTCAACAATGGTAAAATAGCCGGCTCCGCCAGTCCCAAAATCGGAATATGGGGAGAAGATAGTGGAAAAGTAATCTGTTCGTATGATACAGAAGGAGATGAAGAACTGCTGGTCAGCGTTTTTAAAACAGGAGAAATCGGTATTTCCAACTTGAAAAAAGGTTTTTCACAGCTTAATTCTCCTATTGCCTTTATCGATAATATCAATGAATTGTTCTTTTGCAGTCCGGCGTCAAAAGACAAGTTCTTGCTTTTGATAGCCGAAAAAGACGGAGTCAAACGCTATCGCATTATCCGCCTAAGTGATTTTGACAAGCCTTTGGGGATACAACCCAAACTGTATACCCTTTTGGTTCCGGATAAAGGAGAATACATATTTGCTGAGATATTGGACAAAAATATAATGGAAAAAATAGAAGATGACAAAATAGCACTTAATAGTTTTGACCAATACAATGCCGGACACTACTGGGAACATACCTCTTATAAAAATGGCTTAGACACCATTAGCAAATTATGCAACCTTCCCTACTAAAAGGGAAAGGTTGCATAACCTTTATTTTCCTATTTCAAAATCTACACTTACCGGCAAGTGGTCGCTAAAACCGCCATGATATTTCCTTCCCCAATAAGTACGGAAAGGAATATCACCGCCATATTTTTCGTCTTCTTCCAACAAGAATGGGAATCTCACTATCTGTGCTTTGTCGTAAGAAGTCCGAATGCCGTCATGTCCCTGCAACAGGAAACCGGACACAATCAACTGGTCAAGTACTCCCCACTCGCCACGGTAACGGTAAGTTCCGTCTTTACGGCCGTCCATCAGGTTGTATAACTGTGTAGCTTGCACCTCTCCTTTCGGAGCAACGGCCCCCAAGACTTTGGCTATCGAATTATTGGTAGGATAATCATTGAAATCACCCATAATCAAAATATTGGGATGCCGACGGACGTTCATCAAAGAATCGACCGAAGCATGCAGTATCTGTGCAGTAAACAAACGATAAGGCTCGCTCTTTTCCTCGCCTCCGGAACGTGAAGGCATGTGACAGACAAACACATCCAACGTATCGCCCGACAATACCTGCCCTGCCACATGAAGAATATCACGGGTAGGAGTTCTGTCAATTTCTTCGTGCGGAATACGAATGGAGTTCTTATCCAACAATTTAAAGCTTCCGCGCTGATAAAGCAATGCCACATCAATGCCGCGCTGATCAGGAGAGTCAGTCATGACATATCGGTAACCGGCTTCACGTAACAGTGAATGCTCGGTCAGGTCTTTCATGCAACGGTCGTTTTCCACTTCACACAGACCAACCAAATCCGGTACATCCTTCACGCCTGTCGCCACAATTACTTTGGCTATCTTTTTCAGTTTATCATAGTATCTTGCCTGAGTCCATCCTTTGGCAGCATCAGGCAAGAACTCATAGTCGTTTTTCAATGTATCATGCTGACAGTCGAACAAGTTTTCCACATTATAAAACATGACTCTGAAAGGTTCTTGAGCATAAGCAACCCCGACCCAACAACATACACATAGAAATAGGATGATTTTCCTCATGTCTTATTTATTAGAGTTATTTTTCGGGTACATGCACCAGTACATCCAACAAATGACGCCAGAATTTGTCTACCGTAGGTATCAGCATACGTTCATCCGGCGAATGGACGCCACGCAAAGTCGGTCCAAAAGAAACCATATCCAACGAAGGGTATTTCTCAAGGAACAAACCACATTCCAGTCCGGCATGAATAGCTTTTACTTTCGGCTCCACACCAAATAATTTCTTATAGCTGTTTACGGCAACTTTCAGAATGGGTGAAGACGGATTCGGTTTCCAACCCGGATAACCTTCACCGGTAGTTACTTCAGCACCACCCAGCATAAAAGCAGAACGAATCATTTCGGACATATCCTTGCGGGAAGACAAAATAGAACTACGCTGACTTGTCACAATCTTTATCTTTCCGTCTGCCTGTTTGATAGAAGCCAGATTGGAAGATGTTTCCACCAGTCCGGGGATATCCTGACTCATCGCATACACACCGTTATGAACAGCATAAACCGCTTTCAGCAGACGACCGACGGTTACCATATCAATAGCCTCCTTACAGGGAGCTTCGGAAGACAGCTCGGTTTTCAGATTAGGTTCGGTCACTGCAAATTCATTCTCTATCTCAGCCGTATAGATGTTTAAATCCACACGCACCGACTCTTTATCCTTCATCGGAACCGCACAAAGTGCGCGTGCTTCACGCGGAATGGCATTGTGAAGATTTCCTCCGTCTATTTCACACAAATACATCGGATACTTAGCAGCCAACTGAGTCAGGAAGCGAACCAATAATTTATTGGCATTAGCTCTTCCTTTATTTATATCATCACCGGAATGCCCACCGGTCAAGCCCTTTACTGATACACTAAAATAAAAATAATCCTGTGGTGCAGGAACCGGCTGATAAACAAATTCAGCCGTCGTATTAGCTCCTCCGGCACAACCGATAAACAGTTCACCTTCGTCTTCCGAATCAAGATTAATGAGAATATCTCCACTCATAAAGCCTCCCTTTAATGCAAATGCACCTGTCAATCCGGTTTCTTCGTCTACAGTGAAAAGACATTCCAACGGCCCATGTTCAATATCGGCAGATGCCAATATAGCCAACTCGGTAGCCACGCCTATTCCGTTATCAGCACCCAAAGTTGTACCTTTCGCCTTCAACCATTCTCCATCAATCACAGTCTCGATTGGATCAGTCAGAAAGTCGTGCTCCACATCGCTGTTCTTTTCACAGACCATATCTATATGTGATTGCAGAATCACCGTCTTCAGATTCTCCCTACCCGGAGTTGCCGGCTTCTTAATCAATACGTTTCCGGCTTCATCTGTCTTAGTTTCCAAGCCGTGTTTCTCACCAAATGCTTTTAGATAAGCAATTATTTTCTCTTCCCTTTTTGAGGGACGGGGTACCTGGCATATTTCTTCAAAATAATGAAAAACAGAGGCCGGTTTCAAATCCTTTTTATCCATGTCTATAATTGGTATTAGTGCAAAATCCAATTGTGTTTTTGCAAAAATTAGTTAAATCAGTATCTTTAACTGACTCCTTCCTCTTTTTTAATGGAAAAAGAGAAAGCTAAGTCACTGCAAAAGTCTATATTTGCTCCGCGAATTTAGAGTACGGTTCGGAAATGCTCAAATAAATTTGGCATTTAGCTCACCTTACACTAACTTTGCACCACAAAAATAATAGAAATGCTTGATACTCTCTTTATAACAGTGTTAATAGTTGCTATATGCATAGCATTATTATGTATAGGAATCTTCATAAAAGGAAAATTCCCCAATACACATGTCAGTGGTAACAAAGCACTTCGGAAGAAAGGAATCGGATGTGTGCAGTCGCAGGACCGTGAGGCACAGAAAATAAACAAAAGAGCGATTCCCGAAGTAGAGAAACAAGACAAAGAAGAAGAATAACTAATAAAAAACATACGTAAAAAAGATTATGAAAAGAACAAATTTCATCCTGAATGGATTTTTAGCGTTGGCTACCGTGCTGGTATTTGCACAATGTACCGACAAAAACAACAATGCTTCCACTACTTCTACTGTTGCTCCCGTTGCGGGTGTTGCCGGTTCTTCCAACATGAAGATTGCTTACGTAGAAATCGATTCATTGCTCACCAAATATAGCTTTTGGAACGACTTGAATGAAGCCATGATAAGCAAGGAAGAAAACATCCGTACCACCTTGAATGAAAAAGGCAAAAAACTGGAAGTTGAATTCAGAGAATTTGAACGCAAACTTCAGAACGGAGGTTTCGCAAGCCGTGAACGTGCAGAACAAGAACAGATGCGTTTAATGAAACAACAGCAAGATTTGCAGGCTTTGCAACAGAAGTTAAGTGCAGAACTTGCCGACGAGAACCAAAAGAACAGTTTACAATTGCGTGACTCTATCAACTCATTCCTGAAAATCTATAATCAAAACAAAGGTTATGATTTGATTATCAGCAATACCGGTTTCGACAACTTGTTATATGCAAACCCTGCATACAACATCACTCAGGAAATCATCGACGGACTGAACGCACGTTACACCTCGCCTACAACAAAAAAATAAATCGGGAGTATCCCTATTAAAATAATAAGAATCCGAAATGGCCAAGCTGTTTCGGATTCTTGTTTTTTAGCCTGTCGCTCAACAAAAAGCTTTCTACAGGCGTTTATTATAAAGAATGAATTAATAATGAAAGGAGATAATATGGAAAAATTCGACGATTTAATCACTTCAAATATTCCTGTGCTGGTAGATTTTTATGCAGAATGGTGCGGCCCGTGCAAAATGATGAAACCAATCTTGGAAGATGTAAAAGCAATGAAAGGCGAAAAAGTAAGAGTAGTTAAAGTAGATGTAGATAAACACCAAGAGTTGGCTGCCTACTACCAAATACAATCAGTTCCCACACTCATGATTTTTAAAGATGGCAAGCAGTTGTGGAGACAAAGTGGTGTGCTACAAGCCAGAGAGCTAAGTGAACTGTTAGCACAATACGAATAACCTATGAAGAAGAACAAATAAAAAAGCCGTGCAAAACAAATCTGCACGGCCTTCTTTATTTATAATATAACAACTTGTTATTTCTTGAAATATCTGTTGTACAAGCCTTCGAAACCTTTGCCATGACGAGCTTCGTCTTTAGCCATTTCGTGAACAGTATCGTGGATAGCATCCAAGTTCAGAGCTTTTGCACGAGTAGCAATACGCTTCTTGTCAGCGCAAGCACCTGACTCTGCATTCATTCTCTTTTCCAGGTTAGTCTTAGTATCCCATACACAGTCACCCAGCAATTCAGCAAATTTAGAAGCGTGTTCTGCTTCTTCCCAAGCATATCTCTTGAAAGCTTCAGCAATTTCAGGATAACCTTCGCGGTCAGCCTGGCGACTCATTGCCAAGTACATACCAACTTCTGTACATTCACCCATAAAGTGGTTGTTCAAGTCTTTAATCATTTCTTCATCACAACCTTTAGCAACACCGATTACGTGTTGGTCAGCAAATTCCAAACCACCTTCAGTTTCTACCATTTCGTTAAACTTAGAAGCGGGTGCTTTACACAATGGGCACTTTTCGGGAGCTGCATCACCTTCATGGATATAACCACAAACTGTACAAATAAACTTTTTCATAATTTCTTTTTTATTAGTTAGTCAATATTTTATTTATTAGTCAATCTCAATGTTGTCAACTTACTTCTTTTCCCTGCTCTTTTGCAGCACAAGCCGGACATATTCCTTTGTAGTATTGATGTATTTCTTCAATAAAGAAACCATTCATATCAATACGTTCCACCTGTTTCATTTCGCCACTAAAAGGCAAATCATATATTTTGCCACATTTCTTACATAAAAAGTGAGCGTGCAAAGAGGTTTCCGCATCAAAACACGCATTCTTTTCATCAATTGTAAGCATTAAAGCTGCGCCATGTTCCACAAAGAGCTTCAACGTATTATAAACCGTAGTTTTCGATAAGGTAGGGATATCGTCACACAAAGCCATGTAAATTTCATCGATACACGGATGAGTTTTATGAGTTAGCAAATAGTCCATAATAGCTATTCTCTGCACAGACGGCTTTATATTATAACTGAGTAAATAATCATAAGTCTTCATAGGAGCTTTCTTTCATATTTGTAATTGTTACAACTTTATTTCACGTGCAAAGATATGTACTTTCTAGTAACTAACAAATAATTTCCTTACTTTTTTTTATTTTTTTTCTTTCATGCAATAAATCAATCAGGAATGATTATTTTTGCACCTATATATAATAAGGTATAATTATGAAATATGGTTTTGTAAGAGTAGCGGCGGCTGTTCCGACAGTGAAAGTAGCCGACTGTAAGTTTAACGCACAACAAATTGAAACCCAAATTGCTATTGCTGATGGAAAAGGTGTCCAAATCATTATTTTTCCCGAACTTAGCATTACCGGATATACTTGTGCCGACCTGTTTGGCCAAACATTGTTATTGGAAGAAGCAGAAATAGCTTTAATGCAGATTATGAATAATACCCGACAAATGGATATTATTTCTATCATAGGTATGCCGGTCATCATGAACTCCACATTGCTTAATTGTGCCGTAGTCTGCCAAAAAGGAAAGATTCTGGGTATCGTTCCCAAGACTTATTTACCTAATTATAAAGAATTCTATGAACAACGCTGGTTTACCTCCGCATTGAATCATCCTGATACCAACATACGCCTTTGCGGACAAAACGTACCGGTCAGCGCCAATCTGCTTTTCGATACTCCCGACACTTGTTTCGGCATTGAAATATGCGAAGACATGTGGGCACCTATTCCGCCTAGCTCTTCATTGGCGTTGAAAGGAGCGGAAATCATTTTCAATATGTCGGCCGACAATGAAGGGATAGGAAAACATGCTTATGTACGTTCACTTATCAGCCAGCAATCTGCACGCTGTCTGGCAGGATATGTATTCAGTTCCAGCGGGTTTGGGGAATCTACCACCGATGTGGTTTTTGCCGGCAATGGACTTATCTACGAAAACGGTACCCTATTGGCTGAGTCTGAACGTTTCTCATTCAAAGAGCAACTGGTAATCAGCGAAATAGATGTAGAACGTATTCGTGGCGAACGCTTGACCAATACCACTTTTGCAGCCAACATCGGCAACTGTCCCGGGCGTCCTGCCATCCATATCGGTACCGAATTTGTCAATGCACGCGATTTAACGCTGACACGCGCCATCGAGCCGCATCCATTCGTACCTCAAGGAAGTGAATTAGACCAGCGATGCGAAGAAATATTCGCTATCCAAATAGCAGGTTTGGCCAAACGGCTTGTACATACCAACTGCAAAACCGTAGTAGTGGGTATCTCGGGAGGGCTGGATTCCACTTTGGCATTACTGGTATGTGTCAAGACTTTTGACAAGCTGGAACTTCCGCGCAAAGATATCATCGGCATCACGATGCCCGGTTTCGGCACAACCGACCGCACCTATAATAATGCGCTTCACCTAATGGCTTCATTGGGCGTCACCATCAAAGAAATAAGTATAAAGGAAGCCTGCATCCAGCACTTTAAAGATATCGACCACGATATGACTGTTCATGACGTGACTTACGAAAACGGACAGGCACGCGAACGTACACAAATTCTGATGGATGTGGCAAACCAGCTGGGCGGTTTGGTTATCGGCACAGGCGACCTTTCCGAACTTGCTTTGGGATGGGCTACTTATAATGGTGACCACATGTCCATGTATGGCGTCAATGCCAGCATCCCCAAGACATTGGTGAAATATTTAGTGAATTGGATTGCCTTGAATGGTGTGGACAATGAATCACGCATTACACTGCTGGACATTGTAGACACCCCCATCAGTCCCGAATTGATTCCGGCAGACGAACAAGGCAATATCAAGCAAAAGACAGAAGATTTAGTCGGTCCCTACGAACTGCATGATTTCTTCCTTTACCAATTTCTGCGTTTCGGCTTCCGCCCCGGCAAGATATTCTATCTGGCAAGCCTCGCCTTCCGCGACACATACAACGAAGAAGTCATCAAAAAATGGCTGACCACCTTTTGCCGCCGCTTCTTCCAGCAACAGTTCAAGCGTTCTTGCCTGCCCGATGGTCCGAAAGTAGGTTCCGTCTCTCTCAGTCCACGGGGAGATTGGCGTATGCCCAGCGATGCCAGTGCTGCCATGTGGTTGAAAGAATGCGAGGAGTTATAACTTTTTATCCTTCTACCGACTCATTCGCCAAGCTCTGTCGATGCGTATATCCGCGCAGGCTCACACATACGTTCACGCAGGGCCACACATATATACGCGTAGGCTTACACGAACGTACGTGTAAGCCTATACGTATATACGTGTGGACGCCTGCATATTATCAGTATTTCCGGTACACTCGTCATCGTTAAATGCACCCTTTGCTGGACGGTACCTCAAAATGATAGATATCTCTTCGGACCGCCATCTTCATGGCACGCGCCAGAGCCTTAAAGATGCCTTCTATCTTATGATGTTCATTCTGACCTTCCGCCTTGATATTCAGGTTCATACGCGCTGCATCGCTCAGTGACTTAAAGAAATGGAGAAACATCTCGGTAGGCATCTCTCCTATCTTTTCACGATGAAACTCGGCATCCCATACCAGCCACGCCCGACCGCCGAAGTCCAAAGCCACCTGACAAAGACAATCGTCCATGGGCAGACAATAGCCATAACGTTCAATTCCCCGCTTACTGCCCAATGCCTGATAAATACACTCTCCCAATGCAATGGCCGTATCTTCGATGGTATGATGTTCATCCACCTCCAAATCACCCTTCACGCGGACAGTAAGGTCAATGCCGCCGTGCTTACCAATCTGCTCCAACATGTGGTCAAAGAAACCGAGCCCGGTAGAGATATCGCATTGGCCGCTACCATCCAGATTAAGACGAACCCATATATCTGTTTCTTTCGTTGTACGGCGGACTTCGGCAATACGCTCTCCGGCAAACAGAAATTCTGCTATCTTGTCCCAATCCGTCGTGGCCAACACACAATATGCTTCCAGATTCTTTTCCTTCAGAATCTCTTTATCGTCTTGAAGCAAAATAGCCTTGCAGCCCAAATTCTTGGCCAGTTCCACATCTGTAGCACGGTCGCCGATAACAAAACTGTTCGCAAGGTCATATTCTCCCATCATGTATTTGCCCATCATCCCGGTACGCGGTTTGCGGGTTGGAGCATTGTCTTCGGGAAAGCTGCGGTCTATCAGGATATCATCGAATGTGATACCCTCCCCTTCCAATGTCTTCAGCACCAGATTATGCACCGGCCAGAAGGTGTCTTCCGGGAAAGAATCTGTTCCCAACCCATCTTGGTTGGTAACCATAACAAACTCATAATCCAACTTACTCCGAATGAAGCCCAGATTGCGGAATACTTTAGGACAAAACTCCAGTTTCTCGAACGAATCGAGCTGATAGTCTACCGGCGGTTCCACCACCAATGTACCATCACGGTCTATAAATAATGCTTTCTTCATCTGTTACAATCTTTTTGTTTACCAAGCTACACGGCAAAGGCATTCAGTGCTTCCAGCAACGTATCATTTTCGGGACGAGTACCGATAGTAATGCGTAGGCAGTCACGGCACAAAGAAACGTTGGTGCGGTTGCGTACAATGATTCCTTTGCTTACCAAGTAAGCATATATTTTCTTTGCATCCGTTACTTTTGCCAAGAAGAAATTGGCATCCGTCGGATAAATCTTCTCACAGCACGGCAATTGAATAAACTCATTGATGAGGCGTGCACGCTCTTCCAACAGTGATTTCACCCAACGGTCTACCTCATAATGGCGGTGCATCATGGCAATAGCTTCTTTTTGTGTCAGCAGGTTCACATTATAAGGATACTTTATCTTGCTGAAAATCGAGATAATTTCGGGAGAAGCAAACGCCATGCCCAACCGGATAGCAGCACAGCCCCATGCTTTGGAGAAGGTCTGAAAAACGATAAGATTGGGATACTTCTCCAAAGCAGGCAGGAAAGAAGGTACATCCGAAAAATCGGAATAAGCTTCGTCAATGATAACCAAACCCTGAAAAGCGGATAATGTTTTTTCAATTTCTTCACGGTCCAATGCATTCCCGGTCGGGTTATTGGGCGAACAGAGAAATATTAATTTAGTATCATCATCCGTCGCCGCCAACAGTTTGTCTGCGCTGAACTGATAATTCTCGTCCAGCAAGACTTTACGATACTCCACATCATTCACTTCGGCACACACCTGATACATGCCGTAGGTAGGGTCGATAGCCACCACATTATCCACTCCCGGGCGACAGAAAGCACGATACACCAAATCAATCGCCTCATCGCTGCCATTCCCTAAAAAGATATTCTCCGGTTTGACTTTCTTGACAGGTGCTATCATATTCTTCAGTTCACGCTGCATCGGGTCAGGGTAGCGATTGTTCGGAGTATTGTAGGGATTTTCGTTCGCATCCAAAAAGACAGACGCTTCCGCCCCATTATATTCGTCACGTGCCGATGAATAAGGTTTTAAAGCCCGGATATTGGGGCGCGTCAATTCATTCAACTCTTTCATATAGTCTCTTTTTTACTTTGCTTTTAATCTGACAGTAACAGCATTTTTATGCGCATCCAGCTGCTCGTTGGCCGCCATAACTTCGATGGCGGGACCGATAATCTGAATACCTTCAGGAGTAATTTCCTGAAACGTTATCTTCCGTATAAAACTATCCAGACTCACTCCGCTGTAAGCCTTGGCATAACCGTTTGTGGGGAGCGTATGATTAGTGCCCGACGCATAATCGCCCGCACTCTCGGGAGACAGAGCTCCCAGAAACACAGAACCGGCATTGACGATGCGTTCGGCTTGCTCCGCATAATCCTTGGTTTCGATTATCAGGTGTTCGGGAGCATATTCATTGGTCAAAGCAATTGCCTCATCCATATCTCTGACTAATATCAGTTTGCTGTTGGCCAAAGATTTCTCCGCGATTTCCCAACGGGAAAGCAAAGCCAACTGCCGTTGTACTTCGTATTCCACTTCTTTCATCAGTTTTTCGGAAGTAGTCACCAGTATCGCCTGACTATCCACTCCGTGTTCTGCTTGCGAAAGCAAATCAGCGGCAACAAAGGTGGGATTGGCCGTCTCGTCTGCCAGTACTTCCACTTCTGAAGGACCGGCAGGCATATCGATGGCCACATCACGCAGAGAAACCTGCTGTTTGGCAGCCATCACGTATTGATTGCCGGGGCCAAATATTTTATAGACTTTCGGCACACTCTCCGTCCCGTATGCCATTGCACCGATAGCCTGCACTCCGCCTGCCTTGAATATCTTATTGACTCCCGCCAACTTTGCCGCATAGAGGATGGCAGGATGAATCTTGCTCGCTTTATCGGGAGGAGTACAAAGAACTATTTCTTTGCAACCGGCTATTTGTGCAGGAGTAGCCAACATCAACACGGTAGAGAACAACGGAGCCGTGCCACCGGGAATGTACAACCCGACTTTCTGAATGGCAACCGCCTTTTGCCAGCAAGTGACTCCCGGAACAGTCTGTACTTTCTTTCCTTCAAAACGCTGCGCAGCGTGGAAGGCATGAATATTCTTCTGTGCAAGCATGATAGCAGCTTTCAGTTCGATAGGAACTTCTTTTTCCGCCTCCGCCATCTCCGCTTCAGTCACAGCCAACGAGTCAAGTTTCACTTTGTCAAATCGTTCCTCGTATTCAATGACGGCTTTATCTCCTTCTGCTTTTACGCGGTCCAGCACTTCCTTCACGGTGTCGCGAAGCGTTTCGGTATTGAGGGCAGGACGGCGGAGTATGTCCGCCCATTCTGCTTTATCGGGATATATAATTTTCTTCATAGTCTTTCTTTTTAAAGATGGAATACCTTCTCGTTCTACACTATCATCTTCTCTATGGGCAATACCAGGATACCTTCCGCTCCCAATGCTTTCAGTTTTCCGATAATCTCCCAAAAACGTTTCTCATCCAACACCGTATGTACAGAGCACCAACCTTCTTGTGCCAAAGGCATCACCGTGGGGCTCTTCATGCCGGGCAATACTGCAATAATCTCTTTCAGCCGGTCGGCAGGCGCATTCATCAATACATACTTCTTATCTTCCGCCGCTTTCACCGCTTCAATGCGGAACAATAATTCATTCAATATCTCCTTCTTATCTTCGGACATATTCTTGTTTCCAATCAGTAATGCCTCGCTCTTCATCACCACTTCCACTTCCTTCAGACTGTTGCTGACCAATGTAGAACCCGAACTCACAATATCAAAGATAGCATCTGCCAAACTGATTCCCGGAGCAATCTCCACCGAACCGGTGATGACATGAATATCTGCATTGATGCCATTCTTCTGCATAAATTCCTTCAAGATACCCGGATAGGAAGTGGCAATCTTACGGCCTTCAAACCAAGACAAGCCCTGATAATCCACATCCTTGGGGATGGCCAAAGACAAACGGCACTTACTGAACCCCAGCCGTTTAATAACGGCTGCATCTTCTTTGCGTTCCAAAAACTCATTCTCCCCCACAATGCCCAAGTCGGCCACACCGCTAGCCACGGATTGGGGAATATCATCATCACGAAGAAAAAGCACCTCGATGGGAAAATTAGAGGATTGTACCAATAAGATTCTTTTGGAAGAGGAAATCTTGATATCCGCTTCCTGTAGCAATGCCATTGTCTCTTCAAACAAACGGCCTTTGGATTGTACTGCAATTCTAAGCATATTTTCTATCTTTTGATTATTATTGTTCAAGTGAATAAAAAAGGGCTTACCGCATCGGCAAGCCCTTATATCATCATACTACAATATCATCACAGCCCACCGCGTTATTCGTTAGGAAAATGATGATGATGTGTAGCTGTTCTAACCATAGTTTTTCTTTTTATTTGCGACAAAAATAAAGTATTAAAATGAATACAGCAAATAATTATCATAAAAACTTCGGTTTTTCTTTCAAATTAAAGGAAGCTGTTCGTCGTTCTCCACATCGCAATGCAAGAAGTGCATCTCTTCTTTTGCCTTCTCCTGCGAGAAAGTAAAGTAAGTGCAAAGCGCTTTGGTACACAATTCCTCCTTATTGTTATAGATAGCCGCATCCACCAAAATGATATTGCGCTTCACTTCCCTGATAGAAGCACGCAGCACGATATGTGAATCATTCGTACTGATAGGTTTCATATAGCGGGTTTCCATCTTCGAAGTCACACCGGTGGTCTGCATCTTGCGCAGAATCACCCACGCACAAATCTCGTCCAGCAACACAGCCTGTATGCCGCCATGCAGCGTGTCAATCCATCCCTGGAACTGTGGCTGAGGTTTCCAAATGCTGATTACCTCGTCGCCATCTTCATAAAATTCCATCTTCACTCCGGCTTCGTTATTGGGTGCGCAGCCAAAGCAATTATATCCTTCCATCCCCTTCCAGGGATTGATTATCTTTTTCATAAGCTACATTTAGAATTCGTAATCCACGCATGCGCGTCCTTCTTTCGCATCTTTCAGGATGCCGGCAGCCGCCACATGATTGGGATGAGTTGCATACGCATTGACGTCTGCCAATGTATCAAACTCACTCTCCAAACAAATATCCCACGCTTCGGCAGAATTGATATTCAGACCGACAAATATCTTGCGAATGAAATTAATCTTTGCGGGCAATGCTTCGATAGCAACCTTAAAATCATTCATCACTTTCTGTTTTTCTTCCTGCGGAAGTGTTTCTTTCAATTTAAATAAAACTATATGCTTTACCATACTTGATATTTTAATTAATTATTCTACTTTTGTAACTAAACACCGGCTAACGCAAGTAGCCTGATGCAAAAATAACAGTTTTGTTTTAAAATACATCCTATTATTATGATAATTATTGGTATAGCCGGAGGAACCGGTTCAGGAAAGACCACCGTAGTCAAGAAAATAATAGAGAGCCTGCCCGAAGGTTCCGTTGCTGTTATTCCACAAGATTCTTACTACAACGACCAATCTTCCCTTCCTTTGGAAAGGCGTAAACAGACTAACTTCGACCATCCCGACGCTTTTGACTGGCCGCTTTTTGAGCAACAGATAGCCGAGCTGCGCAAAGGACACTCCATCGAGCAGCCCACCTATTCCTATATTGTATGTACACGTCTTTCCGAAACCATTCATATAGAGCCAAAGGAAGTCATTATCGTAGAAGGGATTATGAGTTTGTACGACAAGGAATTGCGTGACCTGATGGACTTGAAGATTTTTGTAGATGCAGAACCCGACGAACGTCTGTTGCGTGTCATTACCCGTGACATGGTGGAAAGAGGGCATCCTCTGGAAATGCTGATAGACAAATACCGCAATGTCCTGAAGCCGATGCATGATGAATTCATCGAGCCGACCAAGCAGTATGCCGACATTATTATCCCCAATGGAGGCAACAATCAGAAGGCGATTGAAATCCTTAAGTTATATATCGAAAAGATTCTGGGCAAATGAAACAAGTCTGGCTACTTCTTCTCGCCTGTATCTGCATGATGGCGTGCCGCCCGAAGCCGCAGAGCAATGAAGTGACAAATTATGATTTGCCGCAAATAAAAGACAGCGGGGAATTAGTAGTGCTGACCCTCAACAGTTCGACTTCTTATTTCAACTACCGGGGCGAACCGATGGGGTTTCAATATGAACTGGCCGAACAGTTCGCCCGTTCACTCGGTGTGAAACTAAAGGTGGAAGTTGCCAAGAATACACACGACCTGGTACATAAATTACTGGCCGGCGAAGGCGATTTAATAGCTTATAACCTTCCCATCACGAAGGAGTTTAAAGACAGCGTAGAGTTTTGCGGTGAAGACATCATCACCCACCAAGTGCTGGTGCAACGAAACGGCAACAAGGTGCCCCCCCTGAAGAATGTGACCGAACTGATAGGTAAAGAAGTGTATGTGAAACCCGGCAAGTACCTCGACCGCCTGATAAACCTGGACAAGGAACTGGGCGGCGGCATCCTGATTCATAAAGTAGAGAACGACAGTGTTACCACCGAAGACCTCATCATGCAGGTGTCCAACGGCAGCATCGATTATGCCGTCTGCGACAACGACCTGGCCAAACTCAACAAAACATATTATCCGAATCTGAACATTTCCCTTGCCATCAGTTTCGACCAACGTGCTTCGTGGGCGGTAAGAAAAACCTCTCCCCTGCTGGCAGCTGCAGCTACCCGATGGCATCAGGAGAACATGACTTCTCCGTCTTACCGGGCAAGCAGTAAACGTTACTTTGAAATCAGCAAGCGGATGCCTCACGGCTCTATCCTATCCGTACAGAAAGGAAAGATATCCCACTATGACCCGTTATTCAAGAAATATGCCAAAGAGATTGACTGGGACTGGCGGTTGCTGGCTTCGCTGGCCTATACGGAATCGAACTTCGACACTACCGCTGTCTCATGGGCAGGTGCCAAAGGATTAATGCAACTGATGCCCCGCACCGCACGGGCCATGGGTGTTCCCGCCGGAATGGAACAGAACCCGGAAGAAAGCATTAAAGCAGCCGTGAAATATATTGCCGCCACTGCCAACTCTTTCAGCCGTATTCCCGACCCCGACGAACGGATTAAGTTTATTCTGGCAGCCTACAATGCCGGTATCGGACATGTCACAGACGCCATGGCACTGGCCGAGAAATACGGAAAGAACAAGTACATTTGGGACAACAATGTGGCCGACTATATCCTTCTGAAAAGCAATGAAGAATACTTCAACGATCCTGTTTGCAAGAATGGCTATTTCCGTGGAGTGGAAACTTTCAATTTTGTAAAGGAAGTAATAGGACGGGGTGAAGTCTACAAGAGCAAGATTAAGCATTGAAACGGATACGGAAGCGGGTCAATCCGTCAGAATAAGTGCGCAAAGAGAACGTACATCCATGCTTCATCAGCACTTCACGAATAAATATCAAGCCGATACCCTGTCCATTGGGCTTGGTGGAAAAGAAAGGACTGAACAATTTCGCCTCCACCTCTTTACTGATGCCGGCCCCTGTATCGGCAATTTCAAGCATGGTGGGAAAGACAGAGGTGCGGATAAAGATATTGCCTTCTCCACCGATACTCTCGGCGGCATTCTTTATAATATTCACCAGCACCTGTTCAAATAGGGATGTATCCATATTGACACGCGGATTTTCATCACATAAAGTCATGTGCAGCGTAATATTACGATTGCGGCAAACAGTCTCCATAAACATTTTACAGGCTGCCACACGCTCATTCAGACAAACCGATTGTAACTGTGGTTCGGGGATTTTCACCACATTGGCAAAGTTTGTGATGAAACGGCTCATACTATAACAACGATCCACACATACCTTCATCACTTCGCGCAAATCTTCGGTATCGTCCATACATTCCAAAGCACCATCCACCGTATCAAGGGTAGAAGTAATGCCCGCCACCGTATTGTTGACTTCGTGCGCAATCATGCGGATTACCTTCTCATAAGCCTTCTTCTCCGCCTTTACCACCTCGGAAGTCAGGCTCTCTATCAAGATAAACGGATGGGCAAATCCCCTGTCGACAAACGAAAGCCGCGAACAACGGTAAATCATGGAGTCACTCAGGCGAACCGTCTCACTGGCATCTTTCGGTATGCGTTCTATCTCTTCCGCCAAAGGTGAGGTAAGCTCACAAAGCAAACGCCCCTTCACTTCATCACCTGCCGCATAGTCCAAATAACGGAGCGCAGCAGCATTAATCATTGAAATATGTCCGTCAAGAGTGAGGATAATCAGTCCCATTGGAGATACGCTGACCAGCAAATCAAGAAAATGATTCTGCTCGCGCAAGCGCAGTCGTTCATCTTTCAATTGCTCCATCATGCGGTTGAAGACGAGAACAATGCGATCCGCCTCTTTCTGTCCCACCAGAGTGAGCCGGCTACTGAAATCCTGTTCGCGAAGCAAATCCATACCATTGCCGATAGTATCCAACGGTTTAACCACCTTACGGTAAAAAAAGACAAGAAAGATGAGGCTGAAAGTAATAAGTCCCTCCACCATATAAAAAAGCATGCCACGTTCCTTAAGGGAAAGCACCAGCAAGACTCCCCAGACAGCCAGCAACAGTAATGAAAGTATGAAGAAAAAGAACTTCAGCTTCATGTTCCAATTTAATCGTTTACCACAATATTATACTTCTCCAATCTACGATAAAGGGCAGCGCGGCTGATACCGAGTGCCGTTGCTACCTGAGACATATTGTTACCATACTTCTCCAATGTCTGCAAAATGGTTTGCTTTTCAATCTCTTCCAGCGTCATACCCTGTAAGTTGGCAGTCACTTTCGGCTCCAACGGACATTGGTATTGCGCTTTAAAGTCTTCGGACATCAGCACCTGTTTACCGCTCACCAGCAACGTGCGCTCCACCAGATTCTTCAATTCGCGGATATTCCCCGGATAAGGCAATCGGCTGAGGTAGTCCATCGCTTCTACCGTAAAGTCCACTTTAGGCAAGCCGTTTGCCTCACATTGCTTATCGGCAAAATGACGCACCAACAAGGGAATGTCTTCACGGCGTTCGCGCAAGGCAGGAAGATGTACCGTTATCAGATTAATGCGATAGAACAAATCTTCACGGAAAGTATGCTCCTGAACCATTTGGGCGAGGTCGGCATTGGTAGCGCTCACCACACGGATATCCACCTTACGGGGACGACTGTCACCCAAAACCTCAAAGGTCTGCTCCTGCAACACCCGAAGCAATTTCACTTGGCAACTCAAGTCCAAGTCTCCTATCTCATCCAAAAAGATAGTTCCTTTGTCTGCCAGTTCAAAACGTCCCATACGGTCGGAAGTGGCATCCGTAAACGCTCCTTTCTTATGGCCGAACATCTCACTCTCAAACAATGTATGCGAAATGCCTCCCAAATTTACTTTTACGAACGGTTTCTTGCCACGGGGACTATTGATATGCACCGCTTCGGCTATCAACTCCTTGCCGGTTCCACTTTCGCCCGTAATCAGCACAGACGCATTGGTGCGGGCTATCCTCTTGATGGTAGCCAGCACATCCATCAACGGCTTACTCTTTCCGATGATATGGCTACGGTCAAAACCGTCATTGTCCACTACCGGCACTTCAGGCTTCTGCTTATCGGCAGTCAGTTCGAGAGCCGTTTCTATACGTTGCATCAAAGCGACATTGTTCCACGGCTTCGTGATAAAATCGAAAGCTCCTGCCTGCATACCCTGCACGGCCAACTGAATACTTCCCCATGCGGTCATCAATATCACAGGAACATCGGGTTGGAATATCTTTACTTGCCTTAAAAGCGTCAATCCTTCTTCTCCGGTGGTGGACAAAGTAAAATTCATATCCATCAAAATCAATTGAGGAGCCACAGAACGGACAATTTCTATCGCTTCCCGCGGACCTGCAACCGCCTGAACCTCATACTTTGCTCTCTTCAGCATAAAGCTGAGAGAAGAACGGATGGCACTATCATCGTCTATAATCAATATCATAATGATGCAAAAATAGAAATTATTATTCAATTACTGCTTGATAATCTTCTCAAAATCCGCATCAATGCCTGTATTGTCCGTAAAGTCCCATAAAGTAAGGCTGCGAATCTGATAGTAATAAGACCAATAGGCATACAATTCATTGATATGCTTTTGCCGCGCCTCGTCCTTCTTCAACTGAGAATCGTTCAGGTCGAGTGTGGAAATCTTTCCAATCATAAAAGTCTCCACATTGGTATTATAACGCTTCTCGGCAATCTTATCCGCTTCATTGGCTATCTGAAGCTGCATCTGCTGATTGTTAAACTGCTCTACAAGGATGAAAAGATCCTGGTTGAAGTTCATTGTTTCCTGACGTAATCTGCTTTCCACCACATCGCGGTTGCTCTTTGCAATCTTTACTTTCCCCCTGCGCTTGCCCCAGTCCAGAATAGGAATCTTGAAGCCGACTTCCACTATCTGATTATCTTTCAGATTACGGTATGCGGTGTTCAGCTCATTATTCGTTCCCGTAAAACCGACCTGAGCGTAAAGAGTAATCTCGCGAAGGTCGCCCTTTGCCTTTGCCACTTCATAATCAGCCTCCAACTGACGGCGACGGATATTCTGAGCAAAAGAGTTATTAGTCAGTGCCTTGTCGAGCACATCATCGTAATTAAGCAAAACCGAAGGGATACTTCCCGGAACGACCGGTTCCAAGTCTTCATCCTCGCTCAACGCCAAAAAAGAGCGAAGTTGGAACATACGGCTTTTCAAGGTACTCTCGTTATCGGTCAAGGTAGAACGGGCATCCAGCACATTCAATTCCAATTGCAATAAATCATTTTCACTAATTTGCCCCATACTGCGCTTAGCCTTTGCCACTTCGTGCAACTTCTTGGCATTCTCCAAGTTCTGTCGGGCTATATTTACATTTTCTTTTGCCAACAAAAGATTGAAGAAATAATTGATGGTCGTTCTTGTCACATTCTCGGTAGCACTGAGGAATGAGGCTTTTGCTTCGGCATATCTCACAGGCTCTATACGGCGATCCCATTTGATGTTATTAACGCCGAAGATAGGCTGGTTCAGCGTCAAGGCGATAGGCACGGACATGTAGCGTTTAGACTTGTCACCATCCAATTGTTTCAGGAAATCAAGAGAAGAGTTCAACGAAAGCGTACCGCCTGTGAACCAAATATTTTGGTCAATGGACAATTCGCCACTCATCTGCAAGTTATTATTACGGACATAGGTATAAGTACCGTCCTCCTGCTGATATGAATTATATTTTTTGTTATAGCTGGGCAGTGTAGCCTTCAGATTCATTTCCGGCAACAGATTGGCACGAAAAGTACGATATTCCCAATAAGCGGTTTTCAATTCATTCAATGCCACGGCTGCATCCACACTCTGAGTGCGGGCTATCACAATTGCCTCGTCAAGCGTAATGGGACGTTGATGTTCTTCAGTCTGTGTCTGCGCTCCGACGGTCATTGAAAGGCCGATGGACATAAACAGAGATATTACTTTTTTCTTCATTGTCTTATGATTCTTTTTTGCAAGAGAACAGACAAATGGCATGCCAAAAGTTTATATCATTGAATAATAAGGAGTTAATATAAAAATAGAGTGTCCGAAATCGAACACTCTATTCATATACGAACAGCTGATTATTTATCTTTGTCATTGCCTCTTAACACTACTCTCTTGATTCGACAAGAAAGGAATCCAAGTTAAGCGCATTACCTTTACCATTAGTCCGGGTTCTTAATTTCTTGCATTTTCCCGCTACAACCAAATTACTTGCGGCATTCAAGCTGATATTTAAAAAATTGGCATCGACTGCAATTGCTCCATGCGAAGAACCCAAAGTTATATTCAGTGAATCAACCGTGAATGCCTTCTCCATGGCCAACACCGAATAGTCCATCCTTATCTCTCGAATAGCATTGGTATACACGATGACAGTATCCTTGGGCATTTTTCCTTCCGCATCTATCAACTTCAGACTCAATGTATTTCCCTTTATCTTCTTTTCTCCCAATTCCGGGTGTTTGATATCGATACGGAATTCTTCAGATGGTATAACCACAACCCTATAGCCGGCAAAATAAAATCTAGTAATATCTTGAGCCATACCTACGATACACACTAAAGATAGGAGACAAATAAAAAATAGTTTTCTTTTCATTACATATTTATATAAAATGATTAATAATATACCATCAGTACATCATTGTGTTTGTCTTTTAGAAAAAAGACCTAGGCCTTTTTAAAAAAGACCTTGAAGCTTTCAAAAAAGACCTTGAAGTTTTTCGAAAAGAACAAGGTCTTTTTAGGAAAGAGAAACTGATGAAATCTCCTTTCACACATAACGGTGCTCAAACCTCCTATTCATGGGGATTCCCGTGTGAAAGCAACCTTCACCGCTTCCTTTCACATCAAACACCGATAAACAAAGGGATTCAATGGGTGCAATGCGTGAAAGCAACTTTTATCAACTTTCCTTTCATACTCTTATTCCCCATGCAACGCCTCGGCCGGCTGAATCTGCATAGCCTGACGAGCCGGGAACCAAATACTGAACACCACTACCAACAACAAAAGCAGATAAGTGAGTATTCCTCCGATAACAAAACGCCCGATACTCCATTCCACCGGCCACGTGTTTACCAAATCGGAAACACCCAGATTATAGGCAACGAACAATGCCGGAATATAAGCAAAGGTAACCAACAAGATGCCCTCTCCCATCAATAGCCCCATAAGACTACGAGGTGTAGCTCCCGAAGTGAGTCGGATGGCAAGTTCCTCCCGACGGTGTTGGGTACGGAACCAGAAAGTGCCAAGTACCGCCAAGAATGCATTAATCAAGAAGAAACCGGCAATAGCCAGATAAGTATAAAGTTCGCTGCGGTAATCCGACAATTGTTCATTGCGGAACTGGCTCATCGGACGCATATCCGCCAAATAGAGATTGCCCACCCGAAGCTGCTTCTTCATCTCCTTGCGGAAAGACTCTACAAAGCCGGGGCGGTCGGCATCCGCCTTTACGCGAATGAACAAGTCCTGATAAGGAATACTGGCATACGTACATTTAAATCCATCATTACGGACATAATAAAATGCCGCTTGTTGCGAAGTATATTCGTTGTATTTCTGATTTTCGCAAACAGCAGATACCCGGACAGAATCGCTTCCATCCTTATTGAAGCTCACGAGCTTGCCTACCATTTCCACACCTTTGCGGGGCGTATATTCCTTTCTTCCTTTTCCACTTATCAGGTAACGTGCAAGATTGTCCGTCATCACCATTTCTTCGGGGCGGGCACGTTTCGAAAGTTCTTCGGGAGAGCATCCGTCTGCCCCCTTCACCCCGAACACGGCGAAATAACCGGGACTGACCATGCGCGTATAAGCACTTGCCTGCAAAGTATCACGAAAGACAGTCTGAGTCCCATTCTTCCACACATAATGGAAATGCATACGGGTATAGCACAAATCCTTCATTGCAGGATGGCGCCGCAAGCGACTGCAGAATTCCAGATATTCACCGGTCATCGTCTCGGGAGAACGGCTGGCCGTATCACGTTCCAAACTTTCTTGAGGCAACACACCCACTTGTATATAATAAACATTCTCCCATTCAAAGCCGAGAGATTTCTGTCCGTTGACCGCCACAGCATATACATAGTCTACGGCATACCACAAAGAAGTGGCAATCACAAATATTCCAGCCACCAAAAGCAAATTGGCGCGAAGGTTGTTCTTTATAATCTTTAATATATGTATCAGCATGGTTTCAGAGTTTTTCGTTCAACGAATCTACAATTGGAGTATGCGCCACTCTCCATGCAGGCACATAGGCCGAAAACATATTGAGTATCAAGCAAAAGCCAAATGCAACAAGAAATATCAGGGGGCTTATCATGGAAACGTTCATCGTAGCGGTGGCTCCCCATACCGTCTGTAGCAACCAGTCACTCATCAGCCACAAGAACAGATAGGATAATGCCAATCCTAACAGTCCGCCCATAACGGTCAGTACCAGATTTTCGTTCAATACTTGCCATACCAGTTCATTGCGAGTCGCACCAAAAGCCTTGCGGATGCCCAGTTCTTCCAAACGGCGACGCATACGGGTATTGGTCAGCCCACTCAAATTGATGGCAGGAACCAAAAGAATAATCAGTATCATAATACCATACTTCCAGAAATTGGCATTCAGGTTCTCGTATTGATTGGCAAACTTACGATTGAGCTGCATACGGAAATTATCGGGCTGCCCCATCAATTGCAATTCCATATCACCCAAGGTCGTGTTTATCTGCGCCACGCTACGAGCCACTTCATTGCGGATAGCATCAAAGTCGTCGGTGGAACGGGCAAGGATGGTAATGACATTATTGCCGCTGGTCTGCCCCGCCTCCGCCTCGTTAGCCACAGCATTAGAGGTGTAGGGCGCATATACTTCGCTCCAGGTAAACTCACAAAAACGATTCACGTCATCCACCACACCACATACTGTATAGGTGGCAAAGTTAACCAGAATATCTTTTCCTATGGCATTCTCCACCCCTCCGAAAAGCCGGCGTGCCACACTCTTGGCAATGACTGCCTGCTTCAATCCCGATTGGAAATCGGCTTCGGTAAAAGGCTTGCCCGCCAAGAAACGGAATTGATATACTTTCCAGAAAGCGGCATCGGTCAACATAAGCGGAGTATTCATTTCTTCATCGGAACCGATGGTACCCACAAGAACCTCTCCTCCCTCGTAAGTGGCGGTAACCGCTTCCGGAGTAGTCAAGGGATAGAATATCTCCTTTACCAGCCACAATGAAGGACGGGAGTGCCCCGCACTGTTGGGGTCTTTTTTATCATAGACAGTACGTTCCCACTTGACGTAAAGCGAACGGGAACGGTTCACTTCAGGGGCATAATCTGCCGTCTTTGCCTGATATACTATCAGTATCACCATAATCAAGGCGATGGCAAGTGCGGTACCCAAAATGGTTATCACACTAAGCAAGGGCTGATTACGCAACTGAAAAAAGGCTTGTTGTATTATCTTCTTCATTTACACTAAAATTTATTTCATCATTGTATCTATATATATTCTTATTCCTCATGCAACGCTTCGGCAGGCTGAATCTTCATAGCTTGTGTAGCAGGCATCCAAATGCCGAAAACAATCATTAGCGCCATCAATAACCAGGTAACGCTAATGGCAAAGAACAGACCCGGTATGCCGATAATACTCATCAATATATCATAGCGCAACAATCCTATCTACCAAAACAGGTTTTACATCACCTGACGTCCGTCAAAGAAGCGAATCGTGCGTGAAGTCTGTTTGGCTTGTTCTTCATTGTGAGTTACCATTACAATGGTGCGTCCGTCTTCTTTATTCAGTTTATGCAATAGTTCCATCACTTCCGCACCCATCTTTGAATCCAAGTTACCGGTGGGCTCATCGGCAAGGATTATTTCAGGATTACCGACAATGGCACGCGCAATGGCTACACGCTGGCATTGACCACCCGACAATTGAGTGGGCATGTGGCGCATACGATGGCTCAGCCCTACACGCTCCAACACTTCCTTTGCCAAACGTGTACGTTCTTTGGCCGGCATTTTTCTATAGAGCAAAGGAAGTTCCACGTTGTCAATCACATTCAATGAGTTAATCAGATGGAAAGACTGGAAAACAAAACCAAGCGTCTTGTTACGGAAAGCCGCCAGTTCTTTGTCTTTCATGTTTTCCACCGACGTACCGTTTATCTCAATCTTACCGCTACTGGGCGCATCCAGCAGGCCCATGATATTCAGAAGGGTAGATTTTCCACATCCTGAGGGCCCCATGATACTTACAAACTCACCTTTTTCCACGTCCAGATTTACATTCTCAAGTGCCAAGGTCTCAATTTCATTTGTACGGTAAATCTTGTTGATACCGGTTAATTTAATCATTGCCATAATCGTTTTTATTTTTAATTGTTATTATTATCTTTATCTAATCCATTATCTTTTAATGTTCAAAAGCTATGCCAAACAGATAAATATCTTATTTTCAACAGCTTGATTCCAGTCTAAAGTGTCCGAAAACGAACACTCTGCCCGATTTTGTGAGTATCGGGAACTATTCGTCACGCAAAGCATCGGCAGGCAATATATGTGAAGCGCGCTTCACCGGTATATAGGTACCTACCAAGGCGATAACAAGCAATATGATATAAGTTATCAGTGTAACGATGCAAAAATGGGCCACAGGTTGGTTTTGCCATAAACTCATATTACATCCTGCCATTCCGCCTCCCGAAGAGAAAGTGGCAAACCCTGTTTCGTGCACCAGATGGACAACCGCCGGAAGAGCCGCCACAAAAGCAACCGTTACCAATAAAAAAGCTTCCGTCAGGAACTGATTACGGACTGAATTTTCTGATGCTCCCATGCTACGCATGATACCTATCTCCTGACGGCGTGCATTGCAGCGAATCCAGAAAGTACCTACCATCCCCAAGAAAATACAGAGTAGCGCAAATCCGGCTAACGAATATTTCAGGCGAAGCTGATTGATGACACCGCTTCGTTGTGCATACAGATAACTGACCTCCTCGAAAGACTGAAGCCCGGCACAATAAAAGTTACCCGCTTTAAGTTGGAGCATCACTTCTTTATTGAAACGTTGCTCAAATACATCGGCATCTACTCCCTCTTTCAGCGAAAAAGTGATGCTATATCTCCAATGCATATAAGTGTTACCTTCTATCTCACTATACGCCCATACCAACAAAGGGTAAGGCTGCTCATACTTGCGGTGCTTATAATCTTTAAACACACCGGCAATCTCAAAACTATTCTTATTCCTAAAATATATCTTCTGCCCCACCGCATCCGTTTTTCCATAAAGAGCCCGTGCCAAAGACTCCGATACAAACACTTTATGACGCGTTGCCACATCTGCCGGTATATGTATCTCCTCTCCCGTAAAAGCATCTTTCATGCCGTAAGTGCGAAACATATTACTGCCGTCCTGCATATACATTTCATAATACTGCGTATGCACGTATTTATCATTTTCAATGTTTGCCGTGTCACTAAATATCTGTGCTCCGTTCCACGAACCACAATTGGGGAAACTGGCAGTGGAAGCGACAGAGAAATCTTTCACCTCAGGAAGCTCACGCACCACACGGATAATGCGACTATAAGCCTCTTTGTTGAGAGAATCTGTAGCCATTTCCTGCTGATAGTTCGTATTGGAAGCATCATAAGCATCTATCTTTACTACATATTTTTCATGCGCATCATACCCCGGATCAATAAGCCCGGTAGCGGTCAGCACATAAATAGGGTCGACCACCGTCCAAAGGAAAAAGCTGACAATAACCAGTTCTATAAATATCCAGCCATTCATTCTTCGCTGGTTCCACAACTGACATATAATTTTCTTTATCATAATCGTATCTCCATTTTAGCGTTTTGAATTAAGTGACTGAATGATAGTGCGGCGCAAAGACCATACGGCAGGTACAAATGCCGAAATAAGGTTAAGCAGCACACAAAGCCCGAAAGCAAAGCCAAACACTGCCGGATTGAACAACATCTCGAAGGTGAGGAACGGAGTCTTTGTCGGATCATCGACATAATTATCAAACAAGGTAAGTATCCAGTCACTTGCGCTCAGTACAATCAAGTAGGATATGAAGATACCGACCAACCCGCCCAGGCAAGTCAACAGCAGATTTTCCCACAACACCTGTCCCAACAATATTTTATTGGTGGCTCCATACGCCCGGCGTACACCCAACTCACACAAACGATGATCCATACGCGATGAAATCATGCCGCTCAAATTCATGGCGGGAATGAAAAGCAGGGCCAACAATATATATACTATTCCCATCACCTCCCCTTTTATATCGGGTGCACCACAAGAATTCTTTCGGAACGTGCTTTTCCAAAAATCATCAGGCTGCTCCATCAAATCATTTTCATATTCGGAAGTCTGAAGATTGTATTTGCGAAAAACATCCTGTACTTCGGCACGCAAAGCTTCTTTATCAGCCGATGTCGGAGCAAGCATATAAATATGGGCATTACCTATCAGTTTCTCACCCTCAGACGTTCGGGACACCCATGATTGTAAAAACAAAGGTATCCATAAGTCACCTGCCGTATCAGGAGTGGCATTCGACACATCTTGCACAACTCCACACACACGAAACTCCTTACCATTGAGGGTGAAATATTTCCCTACTACATCTGTCGAAGCAAAAATGCGTTTAGCAAGGCTTTCCGACAAAACAGCTACAGGCAAACTGGCATCTACATCAGCCTGAGTAAAAGGTTTCCCGGTCAAAAAGCGAAAAGAGAACACAGACCAGAACCCGGAATCAGCATAGTATGGATTTACCGTCATTACCTCTTTCTTATCAGGCAAAGCTATCGTATTATTACCCATAAAATCCTGTGTACCGGCACCGATAGCTTCCAAATGAGGTAAATCTTTCAGCATCTTATCCACCAGATAGTAGGAAGCACCGCTATTACAATTCCAACTTTCCTTATTTGTCCTAGGATAACATTTCATTGCCTTAATTATCAATATCCTATCACGGTTGTACTCCGGATAAATCGGAGCAAACTTCACATAAAAGATAATGAATATAGTCATGGTCAAGGCAATGGAAAGCCCTGTACCCACCACATAGATAGAAGTAAAAAGCTTGTTTTGCTTTATCAGTGTCCATGCTTGTCTTAAATATTGTTTTATCATTTCTTAGATAGATTAAAATGTTTATTTTATTCATCGCGAAGCGCATCTACCGGTCTGATGCGACTGATATTACGTGCGGTATAAACAACAGCCATAATCATGGTAGTGGCAATGGCAAGGGCTGTGCCAGCTACATAAATGGAGGTGAACAATTTGTTTTGTTTCACCATTTCCCACGCCTGTTTTACATAAAGTATAATCATATCGAGAACGAATATAGATTGAAGGTTGATTAAAACCAAGAACCCGGCAAAGGACCCGGGTTCTCCGTCAATCCCCCTATGAAATACTTATTATTAAAGAGAGAGTTTTATTTCTTCGTTTATGTTGTAACTGTCCCTACTTGACTTTCAACTTGTTCTTGTTCTTATAGTTGCTCATATCGCTGACCACCACTTTATCACCGGGTTGCAGTCCGCTCACCACCTCCACATATTCAAAGTTGCTGTCGCCAAGCTGTACCTTACGCTTTATAATCTCATTATCACTGTCCTGCACGAACAATTCATATTCGCCACGGCCTACATAATAAGAAGCATTTGCTATTCTCATCACATCCTCTTTCACAGCATTCATCACATATACATCCGTTTTCAGTCCTGAACGGAGACGCTTGTTATTGTCTTCCACCAACTGAACGGTAAACGAAATTACACCATTCTTTGACAGCGGTGTGACACTGCTCACGGTACCTTCGAGTTTTTCATTACCGATTTTAACAATGGCTCGTCCTCCTGCCGCTACACGGTCGCCATACGTATCGGCTATTTCACCTTCCACCTTAAAATGGCTCAAATCTGAGATGACAGCCACCTGTGTACCTTGCGGGACCTGTGCACCGACCTGATTATTAATATAAGTAAGAATGGCTTTGCGCGGCGAACGAATTTGGGCGTCATCCAATGTCCGCTTCATTTCGGCCAGGCTCTTTGTAAAGATATTAAATTCCAATTCCTTCACTTTGAGGTCGGCTGCCTTGACTTCTTTTTCATTCGCATACTGCTGGCGGAGCTGTTCCAGCTCCAACTTTCCCGTATTAAAGTTCAATTCAGCCTGACGCACTTTATCCGTAGTTCCTGACCCCAGACTATCCAAATATCTTTCATTACGAAGTTCCACTTCCATACGGTTCAATTTCATGGCAGAAATCTTCACCTGCATTGCCAAATCACTCAGATAAGTATTGTTGTTCACCTTCAACTGCTCCAACTGATAACGCTTCATCTGCTCCTCATCCAGCAATTTCTTATATTCCGTCTCCGTACTCTGAAGATCCAGCTTAAGAATCGGTGTTCCCACATCCACACTGTCCCCCCCCTTCCGGTAGATTTCTACAATACGGGTATTGATAGGCGAATTGATAATTTCCTCAAAAGCCGGAACCACCTTACCGGAAGCACTCACACTTACTTCTATTATCCCGCTATCCACTTCCGAGAATACCAGATCCTTCCGGTTCACACTGCTCCGCATAAAAGAAATCAGCAAAGCTATGCATACAACGCCAGCAATGCCTATCGCACCATATTTAACCAACATTTTCTTACGCTCTTTATCACGTACCTCTTTTGGAATTTCTCTGTCCATAATTCTATTGTTGTTTTATTATTTTTTTCCGTATCAAATATGAAGCAACATTCATGCCAAAGGAACAATAGTTTGATTATCAACACCAAACAAAAAAGAAAGGGTGTCCGATATCGAACACCCTGTACGTTTTTAAACTTCTGCAAACGGACATCCTCCCGGTTCCGTTTCATCGCAGACGCAATATTTCCCCCACCTTCGGCGCTGCATCCTCAGGCTTCATTTTATTCATTTTATATAGATTCTTCAGACGGATTCCATATTTCTGTGCGATGGAATACATGGAGTCTCCACGGCGTACCACATGGACAATATGCTCTTTGTCGGCACGACGGTGTTTCTTATCCAAATAGATAATATCTCCCGGTTTCAATACATATCCTTTATACAAGTCATTATACTTTCTAAGTTTACGCTGGCTGATACCAAACTCTTTCGACAGGCTTTTAAAAGTATCCCCGCTACGCACCACAATATATAGCAAATCATTTGCCAAATAAGGCTGGTGTGGGTTTGGAAATTCTTTCATCCACTTGATACCGTCACGAGTATCGAATTTATGCAAATCATACAATTCGATAATGTCAATCAAACGATAGGCATAGCGGGGATCTGTTGCATATCCGGCTTTTTTCAGTCCATGCGCCCAACCTTTATAATCCGTTATCTTCAACTTAAACAAAGAAGCATAACGCGAACGCCCTTTCAAAAATTTGGAATGGTCTTCGTATGACTCACGCGGATGCTTGTAAGCACGGAAACATTCATTACGGGCATCATCATCATAACGCACCGTACGTCCCGTCCAATCTCCCCCGCACTTAATACCAAAATGATTGTTCGACTTACGGGATAAAGTACTTTTTCCGGCCCCCGATTCCAACAGCCCCTGTGCCAGTGTGATACTGGCAGGGATGCGATAACGTTTCATTTCCTCAATAGCTATATCCTTATACTTATGAATGTATTCTTCGTATTGGCGGTTACGCGTCTGAGCCTGTGCCGTAAAGAAACAGCATCCGCACAGCACCATAAGAATAATATATCCAAACGTCGTTTTCATCTTTTAGAATTGTTCCAATATTTGTATTCGTTTTTCGATAGGAGGATGTGTCGCAAACAGTCCGCTCAGCCCACTCAATGCACTCTCCGCCTGCTTTCCCGGATGCTGAATAAAGAGCTGGGCCACATCTTCACGCTTCACCGCTTCTATATCAGGATCGGCCGATATCTTACGCAAAGCACTTGCCAAAGCCAAAGGATTCTTCGTCATCTCCGCCGAACCTGCATCTGCCAAATACTCGCGTTTGCGCGAAATGGCAAAGCGCATCAATATGGCAAAGAAATATCCGACAGCCGCAACCAGCATAGTCAACAGAATAATCAAGGCCGCCCCTCCTTTGTCATCACGTTTACGTGTAAAAGAAGAATAATAAGCGGAGCGCAATGCTATCTGTGCCAACATCGAGAAAATTCCCACAAACACGATGGAAATGATAAGCAAACGTACATCATGATTACGGATATGGGACAATTCATGGGCGATAACAGCTTCCAGTTCTTCATCATTCAGTTTCTCAATGATGCCTTTAGACAATGTTACGGTGTAGCTTTTCTTATTTATACCACTGGCATAGGCATTCAGTGAATCATCATTTATAATGTTGATTTTAGGCATCAGCATCCCCTGACTCATACAAAGATTTTCCACCAGATTATAAACACGTTTATTTTCTTTCCGCTCCAAAGGACGAGCGCCCGTAGCAGCATTGATGATGGAAGTATTGGCAAAGTAGGCTATCAGAAACCAAATGAATACGCCTCCCAATACATAAGGAGCCATTTCTATAAATAAAGCCATTGACCGGTCGGTGACACTCACCTGATAATAATGGGGGGCATCACCTTGTGTCAAATAAACCAGCAAATAACAAAACACAAACAAAAGCCCCACTACCAGGCAGGGAAACAAACAGAGCAGAAGCAGCGAACGAAGGTTATTCCTGCTCTGCTGTGTGTGTATGCCAACATATTGCATCGTCCTTAAAATTTAATTTTAGGAGCTTCCTCCAAAGTAGCGCGTTGCTCTCCCAAGTCAAACATCACTTCTTTACGGAAACCGAACATACCTGCCAAAATATTGGAAGGGAATGTCTCTACTGCATTATTATATTCTTTTGTAGCAGAATTAAAATAACGGCGCACGGAAGAAAGCTTATTTTCCAAATCGGCTATTTCTTCCTGCAACTGAAGAAAGTTTTGGTTTGCTTTCAGGTCCGGATAGGCTTCCAATGTTATTTTCAATCCACTCAAAGCAGAAGACAAGGCATTCTCTGCTACAATTTTCTCATCAATGGTTTTGGCACCGATAGCCCCGTTGCGAGCATTGATAACCCGTTCCAACGTATCTTTTTCGTGAGCCGCATATCCTTTTACAGTTTCCACCAACTGAGGGACCAAGTCATGGCGCTGCTTTAGCTGAACATCGATGTCTGCAAACGCATTCTCGCGGTTATTACGCATTTTAACCAATGAATTATACATGGAAACCAACCAGGCCACCAAGATAACGACTAGTACAATCACGATAATTGCTGTCATAATTTTCTCATTTTAAATTGTTACTCGCAAACATACTGATTTTATCCGGCAGTATGTATTCTTTTTCAAATAATTCACGTTTTTACTCAAATTCCAAGGAACCAAAGAAATCGGGTCTGTGGAAATCCGGTTTTTCTATATTAATGGGGTTCCACGACAAGAAATGTGGAGTTTGCAATTCATCACCGCATTTGTAAAAGTTAGCCTTCACCGTATGTCCGTCCAATGAAGTAATCCGGTGCTTAAAGAATACGGCATAAGGAATGACCAAAGCCACTTCCCACGTACATTCCCCTATCCGTTCTTCAAAAGGTGTACGGCCCAAGCTCGACCAACGGGACACTTTTTCCATCACTTCACGCGGTGCATGTTCCCGATTATTCCGCCCTGCTCCTGCCCCAACCAGAAATGTACCGATACAGCTACACTCCATATTGTAATACACACCATCGTCTGCAGGAATAGAAAAAAACTCCATGCATGAATCAGTCCAGACCGCTCCGTTATCTTCGCCATATTTGGCACGAACACTGCCTTCGGTCACTTTATAATGTATTAAAATGGAATCAGCCGTATGCGCAATGCGAAAAGCAGCTTCAGGGTGATAAGGATATTCTTTCCAATTTACAGTATCTATCTTTTGAAATGATACGCCTTCATTGTCCAGCACTTGGGGCACAGCTTGTGCATCATTAACAGATGTAGTTATTTTCTTGACTTTCATGGTTTTCTTTTTAGATTATTGAATTCATTTTGGTTTTGTTCTCGCAAACATACAAAAAAGAGTCGACACTCGGAAAGAATCTTTCTTTTTTTCAAGAATGATGAAAGGATTATTCATTCTCTTTACGGCGGATAAAAAACTTTTTTGTATCTGTCCGGTTGGACAGCATACAGCAGAGCCCATACGTCCGCACAGGCTTATGCGTACGCATGTCTTTTATGAAAAATGCTAATACAAAAAAATATATTGGCGGACAGGTATCTAATCCGTTGTTAAATAATCTCCGTCGAAGGACAAAGGCAACAAAGCACTTACCCCTTTCATGATATAAATGTCTGATTTGCTGTAAAGTAAGATGCGCATTGGGTATCCAAACCGCTTTTCAGTTTCCAGTAACACTTGCCGGCAGGCACCGCAAGGAGGAATAGGAGTGTCAAGGAAGTCATGTTCGGTACGTGCGGCAATGGCAAGCACTTTTACCGCTTGGTCGGGGTATTGGGAATTGGCATAAAATAGAGTAGTGCGTTCGGCACATAGTCCGGAAGGATAGGCCGCATTTTCCTGATTGGTTCCCGTTACCACAACGCCGTTTTCCAGCAGGGCGGCGGCTCCTACCGAAAAATGCGAATAAGGTGCATAACTCCTTTGTGTTGCTTCGCACGCTGCATCCACCAATTTACGGTCTTCTTCCGTTAATTCGTCATAATTACGTGCTTCGATATTGATTTCCAGTTTGATTTCTTTCATGGTGTTTAAGCCTTGGTTTATATGCAAATGTAATCTTTTGTTTTTGATTTCCAATTTCTTTCTTTTCATTAATTTCCAATTTCTTGCAAATGCTGTTCATTGCACTTCTTCTTTTCGTAAAATAATCACCGTATATGATTAAAAGTCATTAAAAAAGCTGTATATTTGTGCTTCGTGATAGAAAACGAAGAACGGAAAATGATAAATCAAGCAGTAATTGACAGAATAAATAAAGGCGATGTAAAGGCTTTCGAGCGTCTTTATAATGACTATTTCGTTTATTTATGTGCTTGTGCTAATTCTTATATCTTCAATTCTCAGGAGGCTCAGGATATAGTGAATGAAGTCTTTATGAAATTGTGGTATAAACGTGGTGATTTATTATTTCCTATTCATTCTTATTTAGTGCGCAGTGTGCAAAACGGATGTTTGAATTATTTGCGTTCACTCCATAGCCGTGAGCGCGTGGTGGATGAATATCGTGAAACGTTACTTGAATATCAGGAAGAATATTGCATGAGTGAATGTAGTCCTTTAAAAGAAATGGAACAGGCCGACTTGGAGCGTCAGGTACAAGCTGTAATTACTTCCCTTCCCGATAAGTGCAAAACTATTTTTGAACAATATCTTTATTCTGAACTTACTCCGCAGGAGATTGCTGAAAAGAATGGAATCTCTGTCAACACTGTGCGCGTACATATTAAAAATGCGATGGACAAGCTGAAGGAGAAGTTGGGTTCACGGGTCGGAATTCTCTTATTTTTTCTTTTTTAAATAGATAATAAAAAAAAGTCCGTATTTTATTAAATGCTTTTAAGGTGGCGCGTGTATTATTAATAGTTAGTAATACAAAACCAACAGAATGAGCAATTCAATACATGAGTTTGATGGCTTGATGCTGGATTATCTGAAAGGGGATATAACGCCTGAAGATATGCAGAAGATGACCGAATTATTACATACAGATGCTTCCTGCCGGGAGAAGTATCGTGAAATGTCACGTGCTTATGCCATTGCTTCTGTGCCTTGGTTTGAACGGAGGAAGGAGCAGAACCTTGAATCTTTGCGTGAAAAGTTAGGTCTTCGTTCCTCTCCACAGCGTACTTTATTTAGAAGGATGAGAGTTGGTAGCTTTGCTGCAATGGTCACATTACTGATTGGCTTTAGCATTAGTTTCATTTATTTGAATAATCATTCGGCAGAAGTGGTTGCCCCGCCTGTTTCCTACTGCCAAATAGAAATACCTCAGGGTGCGCAATCTAAACTGATATTGCCGGACAGCACATTGGTTTACCTCAACGGAGGTACAATCATAAAGTATGATGCATCATTTCAGAATAAGACTGAACGTGAGGTTTATCTGAATGGGGAAGCGTACTTTGAAGTGGCAAAAGATGCGGAAAAGCCCTTTATCGTTCATGCGGCGGATTTGAATATCAAGGTACTTGGCACCAAATTTAATGTATCGTCTTACCTGGACGAGCCCAACATAAAAGTCAGTCTTTTGGAAGGAAGGGTCAAGGTGTCCGTGGCTTCGGATGAGACTGATAAGTTTTACCTCTTGCCCAATGAACAAGCTGTGTATGACAAGGCAAAAAATATCTTGTCTGTAAGGGGTGTAGATGCCGGTTCTCAAGTGATGTGGAAAACAGGACGTCTTGTCTTTGTAAACGAAACCTTATATCATATCTTGAAAACTGTCGGAAAAAAATATGATGTTCAGATTCTAATCCAATCCCAAAAGATGAATACGGAATATTTTTCCGGTAGTATAGATGCAGACCTGACTTTGGATGAGGTTCTTTCTTATCTGGATGTAGATAATAAATTTGTCTGGAGAAGGAAGGGGAAAACCGTGGTTATTGCTGATAGATAGTATGTAAAACCGTACCTATAGGTACACCTTAAATATTGTTGTTAACTAATAATTCTAAGTATGAAAAAAACTTTTTGCAAGACTCGCAGGGGGCATTGGGTCCCTCTGGCATGGGCAGCTTCATTCCTTTTATGGGGAAATGTCGCTTTTGCTGCATTGCCTATTCAAGAGGCAAGATTTTCCATGCAACATCGTTCTGTATCCTTGAATCAAGTATTCAATGAAATTGAAAGACAAACGGGTTATTCTTTTTTGATTCGTAACAATGATGTCAATACGAATCAGAAGGTTTCCATCGATGTGAAGAACAAAAGTGTCAAGGAAGTCCTGGAGATTTTATTTGCCGGTAAGAATATACGTTATGAAGTAGAAGGAGAACGTATTTCTGTTTATAAACCACAACAGGCTAAACAGACTACTGTTTCCGGAATTGTTGTAGATGCCGCTCAGGAACCGATTATCGGAGCTTCTGTTGTGGTGGTAAACACAACCAATGGTTGTATTACAGACCTTGACGGAAAATTCTCTTTGGAGGTGTCGCAATTACCGGTGAAAGTACAAATCACTTATATCGGTTATAAACCGCAAGTGGTGACAATCAGTGATTCCAAAACGGCTCAGATTGTTCTTCATGAAGACACGGAGACATTGGATGAAGTGGTGGTTGTCGGTTATGGCTCTCAGAAAAAAGCTAATCTGACCGGTGCTGTCGCTTCTGTAAAGATGGACGAAGTGATGGGAAGCCGTCCGTTGACACAAGCTGCCGATGCGTTACAAGGTACCGTTCCCGGTCTGCTTGTTTCTAGCAGCGGAAATGCCCCCGGTCAAGGCAAATCTTTCCAAATTCGTGGTGCTTATTCAGTAGGTGTGAAAAATAGCGATGGTTCGTATGGTAATACCATCACCCCTTTGGTTTTGATTGATAATGTAGAAGGCGACCTGGATATGGTTAATCCTGAGGATATTGAAACCATTACCGTATTGAAGGATGCCGCTTCGGGAGCCATATATGGTGCACGTGCAGCCGGTGGTGTAATTTTGGTAACAACCAAACGTCCGAAAGGGGAAACCACTTTCCAACTTAATTATAATAATAACTTTGCGTTTGCTTCAGCTATGAATCTGCCCGAACAGGCACCCCTGATGGAGTATTTGCAAGCGTATCAGGATGCTGCCGGTGACCAGTTCTGGACAATGGGCTCGCCGAGTGTAAGCAAATGGATGGGCTATCTGGAACAATATCGCAACAATCCTTCTTCCATTCCTACGGTAGGTGATGGTATTTTTAAAGATGCAGATGGTGCCGTATATTATATGAATGAAAAGGATTTGACAAAGAATATGCTTGAAACCAGTTTCCAGCAGAGTCATAATATATCGATGACCGGTGGTACGGAGAAACTTCGTTTTCGTCTTTCTGCAGGTTATATTGACAATAACGGTGTGTTGATTACGGACAAAGACCAGTATAGACGAATGAATGTAAGCGGATTTATCTCAGCCAATATCACGAAATGGTTTACTCAGGAAGCTACTCTTAGTTATGCCCATAGCAAAAAAACATTGCCAAGCTCAGCCTTGGGTGCTATCTATTCTACCCGTCTGGCTTCTTTCTATCCTGAAGGAAATATGCCGGCCGGAATTTCGGATGAGGCAGAAGGCTTGCCTTTCTTTACTCCTGCCAACCAGATACGTTGGTCCAACCCCTCAAAGACATTGAATGACAACCCTCGTATCTTCTTAAAGTCCATATTGAAACCGCTTAAAGGACTTGAAGTGGCATTTGAATATACCTTTGATAAGAAAATATATGATTATAATTGGTACACGGGAAGTGTAGCTTATACCACTGTTCAGGGAGGTAAAGACACTACTCCGACAAACGACTATTTACAAAAGACAAAAAGATATACCGATTATAATTCAATAAACTTATATGCCACTTATGATTTTAATTTAGGTGACCATAAGTTTAAGGTGATGGGTGGTTTTAACCAGGAGTCAAGTTATCGAGAGACGATGGAAGCTTATTCATACGGACAAGCGGTAATTGAAGTTCCTTCGTTGGGTTCGGGTACTTCTACGCTGAAGGCTACTGATAGCTACAATGAGTATTCGGTACGTGGCGGCTTCTTCCGTGTGAACTACAATTATCTGGACCGATATTTATTGGAAGTGAACGGACGTTATGACGGTTCTTCCAAATTCCCCAAAGATTCTCGTTATGGCTTCTTCCCATCAGTTTCTGTGGGTTGGAATATTGCTCAGGAAAAGTTTATGGAACCTACACAAAACTGGTTGGGCTCATTGAAGTTGCGTGCTTCTTATGGTATGATTGGTAATCAGAATGTGCCGGCTTATTCCTTCATTCCTACCATGACAGTGAATAATAAATACAATGGATGGTTGTCTGGTGGTAATTATGTGACAGCTATAACTTCTCTTCCTTCTTTGGTAAGTAGTAATTTTACTTGGGAAAAGGTGGGTACTTTTGATATAGGTCTTGATTTTTCTATGTTCAGTAATCGTTTCACCGGTACATTCGACTGGTATCAACGTAATACAAACGGAATGTTGGCTCCGGGTATGCAGTTGCCGGCTGTAGTGGGTGCGAGCGCTCCTTATCAGAATACAGCAGATATGCGTACACGTGGTTGGGAATTGAGCATGAATTGGCGTGACCAAATCGGAAAGGTGGGTTACCGTGTAGGTTTCAACCTGTCAGACAGTCAATCAAAAATTGTGAAGTATAATTCTAATGAATCCGGCATATTAACCAGTACTTTGAGCAATGGCTCTACTTTCTGGAACTATTATGAAGGAAAAGATTTAGGAGAAATTTGGGGATATGAATACGATGGTTTCTATACAGTAGATGATTTTACCGATACATCCTCATGGAAGTTGAAAGATGGTGTACCTAGTATTGATGGTTATAATCCTCGTCCGGGCGACGTGAAGTTTAAGAATCTGATGGATGACGACCGTGGAACCAATATGATTTCTAGTGGTGATAATACGGTTAGTAATCCGGGTGACCGCAAAGTGATTGGTAATAATACGCCGCGTTATCTTTATGGTATTACACTGGGAGCAAATTTTAAAGGATTTGATTTGAATGTATTTATGCAGGGTACAGGCAAACGTGACACATGGATTGCTAATAACCTGAAGTTCCCCTTGTATTCAGACTTCAAGTTTATCGCTTTGTACAAAGACTTGAGTAATTATTGGAAACCGGTAGATGCTGCGAACGGAGATTATACGGCTGCTAATCCTAATGCCGAGTTCCCGCGCATTTATGGTAACTATGGTAATCAAGGCTCTAACTACCGTCAATCAGATAAATATTTGTCAGATGCTTCCTATTTCCGTATCAAGAATGTTACATTGTCCTATACTTTCCCGAAAGCATGGATAGCAAAAGCATCTTTGTCACAGTTGAAGGCCTTTGTCAGCATTGAAAATCTGGCTACATTCTCATCATTGCCGAAAGGTATTGACCCGGAAACATTGTCATGGAACTATCCGGCATTCCGTACCGTATCTTTCGGGCTTAATGTTACATTATAAACCTAAAATTAGTACGAGTATATGAAGAAACTATTTATAAGTTTGGCTATCATCGCAGGAATCAGCCTCTCCGGTTGTAATGATAGCTTTCTGGAAAAATCTCCTGTTACGGACTTGACAGAAGAAAACGCATTTAATTCCTACGATAACTTCAAGGCTTTTATGTGGCCTTGCTATGAAATGTTTACGAATAATACCATCCGTACTTCTTTGAACGGATGGGCACAAAACGGTCCCTATAGAGGTGATATGGATGCCGGTTATTTTGAACAGAAATACGAAAGCGGGTATAATGATTTCGCTTACCAGACTGTTGCCAGCGTAGCATCGGGCAATGGTTGGAATTTCAGTTCATTTATTCGACGGATTAATATCATGCTTTCCCATATCGATGATTCCAGTATGACTGAAGCACAGAAAAACCATTGGCGTGCGGTAGGTTACTTCTTTCATTCCTTCTGGTATATGGAGTTGATAGACCGCTTTGGTGCTGTGCCTTGGGTAGACCAGGTGCTGCAAGAAAATTCGCCTGAAGCTTACGGCCCGCGTATTGACAGAAAAACGGTGGCAGACAATGTGTTGGAACGTTTGAAATGGGCTGAAGAAAATATAGGCAATTTTACCTCGGAAGATGGAAAGAACACCATAAACAAGGATTGTATATTGGCGGCTATTTCACGTTTTGGCTTGCGCGAAGGTACATGGAGGAAATATCATGAACTGGGAGATTATGAGAAGTACCTGCAAGAATGCGTCCGCGCTTCGGAGCTGTTGATGAGCGCTTATCCTACTCTTTATACCGGAACAGACGGACAGCCGGCGGCAGGATATGGTGAAATGTGGACTACGGAGGACTTAAGTACCGTTCCCGGCATTATTTTATATAAAGAATATGTGACTGATATAAATCCGATAGGTACTTCTTATATCGAACATACGTCTTCACATTATGTAGAGATGAATCAAAAAACGGTAGATTTATATCTGATGAAGAACGGTAAACCTATCTTAAATGCAGAATCCGAGTATCATGGAGATAAAGATATGTATGCCACTTTCCGTGACCGCGACCCACGTATGTATCACACCATCATGCCTCCTTATAAAGTGAAAGCTGGTGAAGGTACTTACCGTACTTGGTCGTATACCGACAATGAGGCCGACCGTGAGTATATTGATATCATGGGAGCAAATACCAGTTGCAGCAATCCGGGTATTGGCATGAAGCGTTTGCCGGGACAGAACTGGAGTGCATCCTTGGTTCCCGAAATTCCCAGACTGGGTACGGGAGCTTTTGTTACTTGCCGTTCCGGTTATTATGTTTGGAAGAACTGGGATAACTGGGAAACCAACTTTAATAATGGTAGTTTGAATACGGCAGACAAACCTATTTTCAAGATTGAAGAAGTGTTGTTGAATGAGGCTGAGGCCAAATTTGAACTCGGAAATTTTGATCAGGGCGTAGCCGACAAGACAATAAACAAATTGCGCGAACGTGCAGAGGTTGCCAAAATGGTAGTTGCCGAAATTGATGCAAACTTTGACCCCAATCGTGGTAAGTACTATCCTAAGAATAATGATACCGGTATCTTGGTTGATCCTGTATTGTGGGAAATTCGTCGCGAGCGTATCATTGAGCTGATGGGTGAAGGATTCGGATTCTACGATATTCGCCGTTGGCGTATGGCTCCCTGGTTCTTGAACAGACCGGCAACCGGAATCTGGATAAGTAAAAAGGTTGCGATGGATAACAGTATGACATTGTATAATCCTGAAACGGGTTATTCTGATGGTACATCAGGTACAATGTCCGAAGGCTATCTTTATCTTTTCAATGACCCTCTGAAAGAAGGAAAAGGCTGGTTGGAAAAATACTACTTATATCAGGTGCCGACTACCGAAATATTATTGAATCCTGCTCTGGAACAGAATCCGGGCTGGTAATTTGAATAGTATATAAAAAACAAGCAGATGGGAGGCCGGCTCAACTAAGCAATTAGTAAGAGGTGGCCTCTTTTCTTTAAAAACAGAAGTAAAAATGGGAAACCGGAAAATGTGGTTTAGTGCCACTCTCTTATGTACAGTAGGAATGCAGCAACTCCTTGCGGCAGAAAGTGTAAAGGGAACCCAACCTAATATCGTGTTCATTCTTGCAGATGATTTGGGCTGGACTGATTTGGGAGTGATGGGAAGTGACTATTATGAAACTCCGAATATAGACCGCTTGGCCGCGGAAGGATTGCTTTTCGATAACGCCTATGCTGCTGCGGCAAACTCTGCACCTAGCCGGGCCTGTATGATGACAGGCATGTACACACCCCGTCACGGTGTATATACCGTTAGTCCTCCCGACCGAGGCGACCGTAGGCTGAGAAAATTGGTCCCAATCGCCAATACAGATGATGTACGTGCCGATTTTGTGACAATGGCCGAAGCACTCCGGCAACAGGGATACCGATGTGGTCATATCGGTAAGTGGCATTTGGGAGATGATGCAGACGGGACAGGGCCTCTTTCTCAAGGATTTATTTGGAATGTAGGAGGAAACCGTGCCGGATCACCTTATTCTTATTTTTATCCTTATTGTCTGCCCGATAAAAAAAAGTGCCATTTGGGATTGGAGGAAGGAACACCGGGAGAATACCTTACCGACCGTTTGACGGATGAGGCTGTTTCTTTTATAAAATCCCACAAAGAAGGTCCGTTCTTTCTTCACCTCTCTCACCATGCGGTCCATACGGCTTTGCAGGCTCCTGCAGCGGTTGTTGATAAATACAAGAACAAACCTGTAGGAAAGTACCATACTAATCCTGTATATGCTGCGATGATTGAAAAACTGGATGATGGAGTAGGAAAAATATGTCGTGCCATTCAAGAGATGGGAATAGAAGAGAATACCATTATTATATTCTATTCCGACAATGGCGGTTCCGAACCGGTGACTGATAATTATCCGCTTCATGGCGGAAAGGGGATGCCATACGAGGGGGGCTCGCGTGTTCCTTTGATTATCAGATGGCCCGGAAAGATACCGGCCGGCACACGCACTTCTGTTCCGGTCATCGGAGTAGATTTTTATCCTACTTTTGTCCACCTTGCCAAGGGAGAGACATCGGGAAATCTGGATGGAAAAGATATCTTTGAAGTTGTGGAAAATGAGGAGACGGAGCGGGATTTATTTTGGCATTTTCCGGCATATCTGGAATCGTATCTCAATGGCGGTAAGGACTTCAGAGCCCGACCTTATTCGAGTATTCGTTCGGGTGATTGGAAATTGATTTATAATTACGAGGACAAGTCAATGGAATTGTATAACCTGAAAGAAGATTTAGGAGAGACAAGGAATATGGCAGAACTCAATCCTCAAAAAAAAGAAGAACTTTATAACAAGCTTATGAAGTGGATTGATGATACAAATGCGCCTGTTCCTACCCAACCCAATCCGTATTATCAGGGCATAAAGTAATCTTTGATGATAGGGCATATTCCCTTTGCCTTTTCTGAAGAATGCCTGCCATAGCTACTATTTGTTTTAAGTAGATTATGGCAGGACTTTTTTATTATATACGGATGAAAAAAATGACTATCGTCTTTTTGAAATGCCAAGCATTTCTTTGGCTTTGTTTTCACTGGATAGAAAGTCAAGTGAGTTGATAATCTCATCATAATTCTCTCTGTCTACAATGCGGGTTGCCAATATTTTCAGCACTTTCAATTTGTCATCGTCAAAGGTATAGATAGACATAAGTCTCACACACTGTCGGCAGCTGAACCAGCGGCGCTCGGCAGCCAATGACAATATATCCAATTGGTCGTCTTTGAAAGGTTTCTGCTTTACCTTATTGTATAATTGTTGGAAATCATTGTCACCCATTATTTGGGGATAACCAGGGCGGTATCCATCGTGATGCGGCGGACGAGGCGGAGCAATTGTCGATTCCACTTGAGCGGGAGGACATACTGCCACCGCAGGAGGAGTGGGGACACTCTCAAAAGAATCCAAATTGCTAACCAGGCTGTTCTTGAAATCAATCAGGATGGTGGTTCCATAGTGTCCTAGTCCTTCTCCCTTCCTGTATTCCCATTGCTCTCCTTGTTCGTCGAACCGACGATAATCGGGGCGTCCCAGCAGTTTAGTCACTTCTTCCTGTGTCATACCTTTGTGAATGGATAGTAATATGTTATTGTCCATTAAGCTCCCGCAACTTCCGAGAACAAGGCTTAACAAGAAAATAGCTAGTGTTTCTTTTACTCTTTTCATATACTGTTGTTTTTATGTGTAGGCAAAGATAGAAAGGGAAATTCGATATAATTGGATTCTTTTCCCTATTTGACGATAGGGATTTCCCTACAATTGTTATTGTTTGGAAGAAATATGCATCGGATACTTAATTAATGCAAAATCCGTCGTTACACATTTAACTTCGTCACATTTAAAGGTTCTAACCGATAAACATTGCAAGAAACAGATGATAAATGAAGATAAAATCCGAGAAGCTTGCGCTTCTGATAAGGAACGTGGATTCAAATTGCTGATGGAGCATTTCCAACAGCCTATATATTGGCACATCCGACGGTTGGTGGTAGCCCACGAAGATGCGGAGGATATCCTTCAAGAAGTATTTATCCGTGTCTTTCGTCACCTTGACCGGTTTAGGGAAGAGAGCTCGCTGGGCACATGGATGTATCGGATTGCAACCAATGAATGCCTCCGTTTCTTGAACAACCGGAAAGAGCAGGCTGTTTCGGCCGAGGAAGTGCAAGAGGAATTGATGAATAAATTGATGGCATCCGATTATGTGGATTACGATAATGCAATGGCAGTGAAATTTCAACAAGCCATTCTTTCGTTACCTGAAAAGCAACGTATCGTGTTCAACCTGCGTTATTATGATGAACTGGATTATGAGGAAATTAGCCGGATAACTGATACGCGGGCAGAAACGTTGAAGGTGAACTATCATTATGCCAAAGAGAAAATAAAAGAATATATGACTAATAATTAAGGACAGGATGGAGAAAGAATTTGATTTTAAAAACATTGGAAAGCAGATGCCTTATCGCACACCGGATGGTTTCTTTGACCGGATGCAGACACAGGTGTCGACACGTATAAAAGTGGAGAGCCGTAAAAAACAACCTCGGATGAAGTTGGTGATTGCGGCTACACTGGCGGCGGCAGCGATGGTGTTAGGATTGGTTTTCTTCCCGGCTGCGAATCCGGAAGCGGGACAAGTATCTTCCAACCCTTTACTTGTTGCGACCGATATTGATTGCTCATATTCGGATGCAATGGATAATTTTATCGCCGAAATGCCGGATGATGAGTTGGAGGAATGGGTGGAATTATCAGAGTATGATATATTTATGAATTAATTATTTATTTAAAAAGTAACAGATTATGAAGACAAAAAAGTTTTTTATGGTGTTGGTAGCCCTCTTTATGGGTAGTCAAGTGGCAATTTTTGCACAGGGTAAGAAAGAAGGAAAGACGGAGAGAAAGCAGTTCAGCCAAGAACAGTTGCAGGAAATGCAATGTAATCACATTATAAATGCACTGGCATTGGATGATGCGGAGACCGCTAAGTTTAAACCTGTATACACCAAATATATGGAGGAAATGCGTGCTACCCGCAATATGAATCCGCGTACTTCCCGTTCTGAACTTACGGATGCAGAAGTAGACCAGGCAATAAAGGCTCGTTTTGCCCAAAGCCGTAAGATGCTGGACATTCGTGAGAAGTATTACAATGAATTCCGTAAATTCCTATCACCGAAACAAATACAGAAAATGTATAATATGGAAAAAAGAACCGGTGATAAAATGAAAAAGGAAATGGGTAAAAGGCAAGGAATGAAGAAGAATAATAATAATCGTGGCGCTAAGAAATAACTCCTGTTCTTCATGAATAAATGACACGGATTTTACGGACAATAAAGAGCGAATCTTTTGAATCCGTAAAATCCGTGTCTGAACAATAATAGACGGTCGATTTTAGCTTATTTCCTGTAAACTTTCAAGTTGGATATTTTACTCTTGAACGCTCCTGCCTGTTCTAATGGGAATACCAGTGTGCGAACATAGTTCATTTTTGTTTTTCCTTCTTTATCGAAAAAGCGTTGCTGGGTGTTCAATTCTTCTACTAATTTTCCATTGATGAACAGACGTGTAGCCTTGTTATCTCCTTCTATACCGATATTTAAACGTTGGCCCGGTTGGATATTGTAACTGAATGTGTTTAAGTATCCGTCACGTGCAAAACCTAACATTCCACGTATGGGGTCGGACAGATAGAATACGGCATCCGGCGAACGGAACAGTTCGGTTCCCAAAGTTTCTGCTGCGCCTTCCACATCAAATGTCACACGATAGTCATAACCGATTTCACGATGTGGCGTGCGGCTTTTAGGAGCGACATTAGCTTGTTCGTATACCAGTCCCGGAGCACAGCCGATGCGTCCCATTTGGTTTACTCCCGGTGCTTCGCTCAATGCCTCGCGCATGCGGTCGAATTCATTATACGGAAGTGAAGTTGCTGTTCCTGTCCACATTTTTACGGCTAAAGTTTGCAAAGCAGGGAAAGTGCGGTGATGAATATCTTTGGTAGAGATACCATTTCCTACATGGTCATTCCATACTGCAAACATACCTCCCAGAATGGCAGGGTCTTTTTCGTCGAAAACGGCTTTACCTACATGGGCAGGAGTCCAGGAGTTATATAGTTCTTCCGTGTTCAGATAATCATAATAATAACCGGCGGCAGGTACGATATAAAGAAATCCGTCGGGAATGGAAATCAGTTTGTATCCTTGCTTGACCATTTCTTTGGGATCTGCATATCCGTTATACCAGGCGCTCATGATTACATTTTCTGCTTTCACGGGAGTTTCTCCTTGGGCATGTGTCAATGCTCCCCATACACAAGCTTGTTTTCCGAAGCCTTCTACATAACGAATATAATGGTCTGTAAACTCACGGAATTTTTCTACTACTTTCTTGTCTTTATTTGAGTATTCATCTGTGCCGATATGTACGCGTGGGCCACGGAAGACTGGTTCTTCTCCTTCCAAATACTCTTTAAAGAGTCCGTCCATGAATTTATATGTTTCGGGATTGAACAAATCCAGATGATCCATTCCATACTCTTTACTTCCTATCTCGGGTTTATAATGGCTGAATGCCAATGTGTGGGCAGGTGCATCTATTTCCGGGATAATTTCGACGAAACAATCTTCTGCCAACTTCTGCAAATCGATAAATTCTTTTTTGGTATAGAATCCGTCACGTGCCGTAAGTCCGGGATAAGTATCCGATTCCAGGCGGAAAGCTGCATACGTCTTGTCCCAGTCCTGTTCAAAATACTGTTTAAACCCATTATCATTCAGATGGATTTGCAGCGTGTTCATTTTGTAGTATGCCATGATTTTCACATAATCGCGCAAATAAGACAAAGGAATGAATTTTCGTCCGCAATCAATCATAAATCCACGCATGGCATAGTCGGGATAATCACGGATTTCACCTTTGGGAAGAGCCAGATTTTCTTTGTTTTGTTCGGCTATCTGCAGCAGCGTACGTGTTCCCCAATATACACCGATTGCTTTGGGGGCAGTCAGCTCAATTCGGTCGGTAACGCGGATGGTGTATCCTTCCTCCCCTAATGATTTGTCTTTTTTAAGTGAAAGAATGAGGTCGCCTTTCTTTCCTTTCCCTTCCACTATCTGCGGAGTATGATTAAATAAAGTATTGCAGTCATCTGCCAGCATACGGGCGATGCGCTGCAATTCAGCGTTTCCTTTGGGATAGACAATACGAGTTTGTTCTGTAGGAATAAATTTGCCTTCGTTTCCTTTCCATTCTTTCAGCTCAGGGATGACAAAAGGTTTGGGATTAATGGCAGCTTGTGCTATGTTTATACAACATACGCAACAAAGAATCATCATTAAATAGATTCGGTTAACTGATTTCATAAACTATTTTTTTAGATATTGTGTAAAATGTAAGTTTTGTTTTTCTTTTGCAGGACAAAGATAGAAATAAAAAATGAGAATGGAAACGGATTGGGCCAAGAAGGTTACATACGGCGGCACAAGCCTGCGCGTACGTATGCATTGACCTACACGTACGTATGCATCGGCCTGCGCGTATATACGTGTAGCCCTACGAGGACGTACGTGCAGAAGCGTGCTTTCTGTCGGCTGTCAGTTTTGGATATATAGTAAAGGAACGTACTACACTTAATCTGTAACCTTTTTGTTATAGTACTCCCCCAAATACCCCTTCGTCTATCTCACTCAACCGTTTCTGATTAACCTGACTCCTTCGCAAGGTCTTTTTCTTTTGTATATAGGGGACATCTCCACAAAGACACCACAAGCAGGAATACGACCTTACAAAGGCTTGACTTTAGCTACTCCCTTTGCCATCCAGAAATTAGTAAGAGAAAGCTGATTCGCCTTGCGCTTTTGTTCTTCCTCTACTACATAACCTTTTTTTTCAAAGAAAGGGCGGGCAGTTAAACTCACTTCGGATGTAATCCGCATAATCCCGGATGTAATTGCATACCGTTCTATTTCTTCCAAAAGCATCGTAGCAATACCTTTACCTTGAAAATCCTTGTGGACAAACATAGAATGTAAATAGCCTTGGGACGTAATAGATGAAAAACCAACGATTTGTGACTGTTGATTAACAGCTACAATAAAATAGTGGGTCTTTATCATATCTTCTATTTTAGAAAGATTATCTCCGCACGATGCCCAATCTTCAACTTCCGCTTGTGAGTAATCACGCCTGTTTATCACAAGAACTGTATTTTGAAATAACTCTCTCAGTTCAACCGCATCTGGCTGTTGAGCTTGCCTGATTGTAAATTCTGTCTTCATAGTATTACCTCCTACCTTTCTTCTTTTGTAGTTATCATAGAATATCCATATCTTACACTTGTTATTTCATCTCATTTTTTCTCTTTTTCCACAACTGATAACTATTAATCGTGTTTTGCCACACGACATAGCTACCGGGACCGACAGAGGATAAAGGATTAAGATAAGTCACTGCCATCCAGATGGCAAGCACTGTGTTTTTCTGTCCCAATGCCTGCCCTGCGCTGATTCGGTCATGATAGGCGCTGCCAATCCTTTTACCGAAATAAAATTGCAGACAGCAAGTGACAAGTCCCGCCAAAGCAATCATTATCTCGATGGAAACATCGGCGGTACTGGTAACTAGCGAGCGCACAGTTTGCCCCGTTACAATGGTCAGCGCAACCGCCCACAAATAAAAAGCAACCCCATGATACTTCAATAACAGTCGATGCAAAGACGGGATATAATAACGAAGCAACAATGCCACAAAGAAAGGAGCAAGTAATAAGGGGAACACTTTGCTCAGAATCTTAAGAAAGGCAATCACGAAGGTAATGTCGGCATGAGGCTCTACAAGCGGAAACACAAGCGGCACCGCTATTGCCGCCAATATATTCGAAAGTAATGTATAAGTAGTAAGCGTAGAAGCACTTCCTCCCAATTTTCCTGTAATGACAGCCGCCGCTGTAGCTGTAGGACAAATCAGACACACCATTGCCCCCTCAAAAATATCTCTGTAAGCCTCCGCCATCGGACAAAGAATCAGCAACAAAGCAATAATGCCGCTCGACACTGCCTGAATAGACAACAACCACGCATGCCATGCCTTGGGTATGAGCTCCTTAGGCTCAATTTTACAGAAAGTGAGCAACAACTGTGCGAAGATAAGAAAAGGAGTCAAGACCACAATCAGCCCATTCACAAAAGGTTTTACCGGCTCCAAAATAGTGACGTTAGCTAATAGGAAATATCCGATAGCTCCGGCAAGCATTGCCAACGGCAACGTCCAATTTTTCAGAAACTTAAGCATATTATAGATTATTTGGGGATGCAAAGTAATAGAAAATCAACCAAATACTCGTCTGTTTTTCGGGTTTTATGGCATCTTTCTACTAAAAAACACAAAACTTGAGGGTAAAAGCCGAGTTTTCATTAAAAATCGCTACATTTGCACCTTAATTAATATGAGAACCGATAGACTTAAAATAATAATTCTGTTGTGTAGCCTTGCGCTAGTCTTGCCTTTTCTTTGTCTGACAGCCAAAGGAAAGGACTTCACTGTTGTCATTGACCCCGGTCACGGCGGCCATGACCCCGGTGCTATCGGCAGACGCGGAAAGGAAAAGAATATCAATCTGAATGTGGCGCTGAAAGTAGGACGCCTGATACAGAACAACTGTAAAGATGTAAAAGTCATATTCACACGTCGCACCGATGTGTTTATTCCTTTGGACTGCCGCGCACAAATAGCCAATAACGCCAAAGCAGACTTATTTATTTCCATTCATACCAATTCGGTAGCCCGCGGGCGTACCGTCAGAGGTGCGGAAACTTATACCCTCGGTCTACATCGAACGGAAGAAAATCTGGAAGTCGCTAAAAAGGAAAACTCTGTTATTTTAATAGAGGATGATTATCAGCAACGCTATGCCGGTTTTAATCCGAACTCTTCGGAAAGTTACATCATCTTTGAATTCCTGCAGGACAAGAACATGGAGAAGAGTGTAAAACTGGCCACTCTGATACAAAAACAATTCAAGACTTCGGCACGCCGCATAGACAAAGGCGTACACCAGGCGGGATTTCTTGTACTTCGTGAGACATCCATGCCCAGCGTTTTGGTAGAGCTTGGCTACATCTCTACTCCCGATGAAGAACAATATCTTCTGTCTGAAGCGGGTAGCGAAGCTTTGGCAAACAGCATTTACAAAGCTTTCTTAAACTATAAGCGCGAACACGACGCACCCATCAGCCGTAGCAAAGTGCAGCAACAGGAACTGCCTGAACCGGAAGAGAAACCGGAGGAAGCTATAGCAGAAACACCGACTGATGAACCAGACAGTGCATCCGAACCGGCAGTCATCCATAAACCGGTATTCAAGATACAGATATTGGTATCCGACAAGGTATTGCCCAAAGGCAGCAGACAGTTAAAAGGACTTTCTCCGGTAAGCTATTATAAAGAAAAAGGACTCTATAAATACACCTATGGCGAAAACACCGACTATAATAAGGTATTACGCATGAAGCGCGAAGTTACTGCCAAATTTAAAGACGCATTCATCATTGCCTTCAAAAACGGGAAAAAGATGAATATCAACGAAGCCATCAAAGAATTTAAGAAAAACAGATAAATAATATAAAAGAGATAACAGAAATGACGAAAGAGGTAAAAATAGGATTAATAGGCATTGCTGCTTTAGCCATGCTCATCTATGGTATCAATTACCTGAAAGGAATCAATATGTTCCAATCAGCAAACTATTATTATGTAGAATATACCAACATCAACGGTTTGGCCGGCTCCAGTCCCGTATTCGCCAATGGTTTTAAAGTAGGTACTGTGAGAAGTATCAACTACAATTATAAGAAACCGGGACACGTGACGGTAGAAGTGGAGGTAGATAAGGAAATGCGCATCCCCAAAGGAAGTAGAGGAGAATTGGTTACCGAAATGCTGGGAACAGTAAAAATGAACCTCCTCTTGGACGATAAAAACAACGAGTTCTTCCAGCCGGGGGATACTTTACCCGGAATAACCAACAATGGCCTGATGGGAGTAGCCGAAGAAAAGTTGGTCCCCCAAGTAGAACAGCTTCTTCCCAAGATGGATTCCATTCTTCAATCATTGAACAAACTTCTGGCAGACCCGGCACTGACAGCAACCATACACAATGCCGAGAAGCTGACAACCAACCTGGATGTCACTACACGCCAGCTAAACTCATTAATGAATAATGAGTTGCCGCAGATTACCGGCCGATTAGTTACCATTACCGACAACTTCTCTGTCATCAGTGAAAACTTAAAAGGCATTGACTATGCAAGCACTTTCAGCAAAGTGGACTCTACATTATATAATGTACAACTACTGACCGAAAAGCTCAACCGTAAAGATAATACCATCGGCTTACTGTTCAACGACCCGACGTTCTACCATAACTTGAATACAACGACAGCCAATGCAGCTTCCCTGCTTGAAGACCTGAAGGCACATCCCAAACGGTACGTACACTTCTCGCTGTTCGGCAAGAAAGATAAGTAACGCCTCTGCTTAAAATAGAAATATTCTAAATAGAGCCCTATTTCCTTTTTTTCACTGTTGATTAGTAAAAGGCTGTCAACAGGGAAGAAAGGTTTAAAGAAACGGAGTTAATCACCAGGATAGCTCCACAATAAAATCTCAATAGGAAGCTAATAATCAAGAGTTTACAAATGTGCAACTTTTGTTCTAGACAGACTTTAAAGCGATTTTTATAAGTCATTGAAACTAAAGAGATTACTTTTTAAACATAAAAAGCAAGAAAAAAGCGATTTGTTTTTCTAGAATTTCATTTCGAAATTTGCATTGTAGAAGTTTCGCTTTTTATAATAAATGTCTTATATGATTGAAAACGATCACGTCGTTTTATGGAACCGATGTCTCAATATCATCAGAGATAATGTTCCTGACACGACCTATAAAACTTGGTTTGAGCCTATCGTACCTCTGAAGTACGAAGACCACGCCTTGACCATTGGAGTCCCGAGCCCCTTCTTCTATGAGTTTCTGGAAGAAAAGTTCGTGGATTTATTGCGTGCAGCCCTTTATAAAGAAATAGGGGAAGGTACGCAGTTGATGTATTGCATATTGACAGACAAGACCAATCATATAACTGTGAATATAGAGGGAACGAAGCGTTCTTCGGCGTTACCCGCACAAACAGTTATAAAAGATGGCAATAAGGCTCCCAACCCGATGCAGGCTCCGGCTCCGCAGGATTTGGATCCGCATTTGAACCCAAACTACAATTTCGAAAACTTTATTAAAGGAAACAGCAACGAGTTTTCGCGCACTGTAGGAGAAACCGTAGCAAAGAATCCTGCCCGAACATTCAATCCGTTGTTTTTGTACGGACCGTCAGGGGTGGGAAAGACTCACTTAATCAATGCCATAGGTACACGCATCAAGGAACTTTATCCGGAAAAACGAGTATTATATGTATCGGCACATTTGTTCCAGGTACAATATACTGATTCTGTGCGTACAAACCATTTCAATGATTTCATCACTTTCTATCAGACAATAGATGTACTGATTATCGATGATATTCAGGAATTTGCCGGTGTAACTAAAACCCAGAACACCTTCTTCCACATCTTTAACCACCTGCACCAGAACGGCAAGCAACTTATTCTGACTTCCGACCGTGCACCGGTGATGCTGCAAGGTATGGAAGAACGCCTTCTGACCCGTTTTAAATGGGGATTGGTAGCTGAACTGGAAAAACCTGATGTGGAATTGAGGAAGAACATTCTCCGCAACAAGATTCGCCGTGACGGATTGAATATTCCTGAGTCTGTGGTAAACTACATTGCCGAGAATGTCAACGAAAGCGTACGCGAACTGGAAGGTATCATCAACTCTCTGTTGGCACAGTCCATCATCTTTAAGCGTGATGTAGACATCGATTTGGCAGAACGCATTGTCCGCAAAGCAGTCCGTTGCGAAAGCAAACCGATTACCATTGAAGACATTATTGCCAAAGTATGCAGCCATTATGAAATAGAAGAATCAGCCATCCACACCAAAACACGTAAAAGAGAAGTCGTGCAGGTACGTCAGGTGGCCATGTTCCTTGCCAAAAAGCATACGGATGCCTCCTCTTCCAAAATCGGTCAGCTCATCGGGAATAAAGACCATGCTACCGTGCTGCATGCTTGCAAAATCGTGAAAGATCAGGTAGAAGTGGATAAATCATTCAAAGCTGATATAGAAGAAATTGAAGCTTTGCTAAGAAGAAAATAAAACGTTTCATTCTCCGGAGAATACTTTTTAGGCACGAATAACACACAATTGACGGAAAAGATGAAAAATCCGTGTTTAATCTGTGTCATTCGTGCCTAAACTACAACTATTCGGCCGGATTATTTTTCAAACCCCTGTTTCTTCAATGTTTCCTTCAGAACACCCGACATATATTCATTATCAGACTTCTTATAGCGCACATCAGTAAACACCTGGGCCAATGTCTCTTTATGATTCTCCTTTATAAATTGATGATTCTCAGGCAATGATTCCTTATAAGCATAAATACGGTCAATATCTTCGACCGAGTAATCATGGTAAACTTCATCATGCAATATCCCCTGAATAGGAAGGCGGTCCACCTGTGAAGGACATTCGTCAGGATAGCCCACTGTTATGGTAGCCACCGGCATCACCAATTCCGGCAATTGGAGTATCTCAACAATCTGATCCGGGTTATAGATTGTAGTACCCAAATAACAAATACCCAATCCGTGCGCTTCTGCCAATGTACAGAAATTTTGTGTTACCAACAATGCATCCGTTGCCGCATTCAGAAAAGAAATAGGATTATCATATCCCGGCTCCGCCTTACGTGCCCGGCACCACTTGCTAAAGCGGTTAAAGTCGGCACAAAAGGTAAGAACCACCGGTGCACCTGTTACCATAGGCTGATTAAAATGAGCCGGTGCCAACTTTTCCTTCATTCGTTTATCACGAGTGACTACAACACTATACAGTTGCATATTCCCCATGGTAGAAGCACGAAAAGCCTCTTCAAGCAAATCATTTAACAAAGATGCGGGGATTTCATCCTGTTTGTATTTACGGATAGACCGTCTGTTCTTTATTGAATCCATATTCTTTTTCTTGCAAAGATAAGAAAAGAAAAGCGTATTCAATCACCTTTTTCGCAAAATAATCCACTTCAAACATTTGGAGTTTTCAATTATTTCATTACCTCATTGTTTAATTGAATTTTCCAAATAGAAAACTTCGCCGACCAATGATTTTACAATCAGTACTGAAAATCAAACAATTAACAAGCGAGTTTGGATAACTTTCAAATTGTTGAAAACTTATTCGATATTTATTTTGTTTATTCAGAAAACATCTATAGCTTTGCCGAAGCTTTTGTTATAATGAGTTAGGACTTCTACATCTTTAAACTTATTGATAAATATAGTAAATCTGAATATAAAAGTGGAAAAACAAACTTATTCCTACGATGAAGCCTTTGAAGCATCTTTACAATACTTTAAAGGTGATGAACTTGCTGCAAGGGTTTGGGTAAACAAATACGCAGTAAAGGACTCTTTCGGCAATATTTACGAAAAGTCACCGGAAGACATGCATTGGCGTATTGCCAATGAAGTGGCCCGCATTGAAAGCAAATATAAAAACGGGCTGGACGCACAACAACTTTACGAGTTATTGGACCATTTTAAGTACATCGTTCCACAAGGAAGCCCGATGACAGGTATCGGCAATGATTATCAAGTAGCATCATTGTCCAATTGTTTTGTTATCGGAATGGAAGGTGCGGCTGATTCTTACGGCGCCATTATCCGTATTGATGAAGAACAGGTTCAGCTGATGAAACGCCGTGGAGGAGTAGGTCATGATTTGTCCCACATCCGTCCGAAAGGTTCACCGGTCAAGAACTCAGCATTGACTTCTACAGGATTGGTTCCTTTTATGGAGCGTTATTCAAACTCCACCCGCGAAGTGGCCCAGGACGGTCGTCGCGGTGCATTGATGCTAAGTGTATCTATCAAGCATCCCGATTCAGAAGCATTTATTGACGCCAAGATGACAGAAGGCAAAGTTACAGGAGCCAATGTTTCTGTAAAATTGGACGATGCTTTCATGCAGGCAGCCATTGACGGTACTCCGTATACACAACAATATCCTATCGATGCTGCCACTCCTTCGACAACCAAAGAAATAGACGCTTCGGCATTATGGAAAAAGATTGTACACAATGCGTGGAAATCGGCAGAACCGGGCGTGCTGTTCTGGGATACCATCATACGTGAATCCGTCCCCGACTGTTATGCAGACTTAGGCTACCGCACGGTGTCTACCAATCCTTGCGGCGAGATTCCATTATGTCCTTATGACTCATGCCGCCTGCTGGCTATCAATCTATATTCTTATGTAGTCAATCCATTCACCAAGGATGCCTATTTCGATTTTGAACTGTTCAAAAAGCACGTTGCTTTGGCACAGCGTATCATGGACGACATTATCGATTTGGAGCTGGAGAAAATCGAAAGAATTATGACCAAGATAGAATCTGACCCTGAAAATGAAGAAGTGAAAGGGGCAGAAAGACATCTGTGGGAGAAAATATACAAAAAAAGCGGTCAGGGACGCCGCACCGGTGTAGGTATTACTGCCGAAGGAGATATGCTGGCCGCTATGGGATTACGCTATGGAACAGAAGAGGCAACCGAATTTTCGGAAAAAGTACATAAGACCGTTGCCTTGGAAGCATATCGTTCTTCTGTAGAAATGGCAAAAGAACGCGGTGCCTTCGCCATCTATGACAGCGAAAGAGAGAAAAACAATCCCTTCATCAACCGCTTGAAAGAAGCCGATCCGAAATTGTATGAAGACATGCTCAAATACGGACGCCGTAACATTGCCTGTCTGACCATTGCACCGACAGGCACCACCAGCTTGATGACTCAGACTACTTCGGGCATTGAACCTGTGTTTATGCCTGTTTACAAGCGTAGAAGAAAAGTCAACCCGAATGACCCGCAAGTGCATGTTGATTTTGTGGATGAAACAGGTGACGCCTTCGAAGAATATGTGGTATTCCACCATAAGTTCGTAACATGGATGGAAATAAACGGCTACGACCCTGCCAAACGTTATACACAGGAAGAGATAGACCAATTAGTTGAGAAATCACCATATTATAAGGCCACATCAAATGATGTAGACTGGCTGATGAAAGTCAAGATGCAAGGCCGCATCCAGAAATGGGTAGACCATTCCATCAGTGTCACTATCAACTTGCCAAACGATGTGGACGAAGACCTCGTAAACCGTCTTTACGTAGAAGCATGGCGCTCGGGTTGCAAAGGCTGTACCGTATATCGTGACGGTTCACGTTCCGGCGTATTGATTTCCAACAAGAAGAAGGATAAGAAAGAAGAGATGCCACCTTGCAAGCCGCCTACGGTAGTCGAGGTCCGTCCGAAAGTATTGGAAGCCGATGTAATCCGTTTCCAGAACAATAAAGAAAAATGGGTAGCCTTTGTCGGTCTGCTGGACGGTCATCCATACGAGATATTCACCGGTCTGCAAGACGATGAAGAAGGTATCTTATTGCCGAAATCCGTCACTAGCGGACGAATCATTAAAAATGTAGACGAAGACGGCAACAAACACTACGACTTCCAGTTTGAAAACAAGCGCGGATACAAGACGACTATCGAAGGCTTGTCCGAGAAATTTAACAAAGAATACTGGAACTATGCCAAACTGATTTCAGGTGTGCTCCGCTGGCGTATGCCTATCGACCGTGTCATTAAGTTGGTGGACTCACTGCAATTGGACAGCGAAAGTATCAATACATGGAAGAACGGTGTAGAACGTGCCTTGAAAAAGTACGTTACCGACGGAACCAAAGCCGACGGTCAGAAGTGTCCGAATTGCGGACATGAGACTCTCGTTTACCAGGAGGGATGCCTTATCTGTAAGACATGTGGAGCGTCAAGATGCGGATAATGGTTTATTATATAATGTAATCACAAAAAGAGAAGAAAAGAGGAACTGCCATTCGATACAGGCAGTTCCTCTTTCTTTTAGCACTTCTTCTTTGAAATCATGGGGTATTCAAACTCTGCATAGGTTTTGAACTTCCCTAAGTCGTTTCATTAGCCGGACGAAGCATCTTCGTCCTTTCGATTATGCCTGTCTATCAGTCGAATTGCTACAGTCTTCGGCAATGAACTGTATAGTCCGTTGCTGTAGACCGTACAGTCCACCGTAACGGTCTGTACAGTCTGCTGTAGTAGACTGTAATAATCTTCCGTTTAAAAGGACTTGGCTGACCCTAAGAAACGGCTTACTCTTCCTTTGGTTAGCGATATGATATGCTACTCCCCAAGATTTCAAGCTGAGCCTTTTTATCCGGTCTTTCCACAAAAATCTCTTATCAGTTCTTTCCCACAAGAAAAAAGTACCTTATATTTGTCCATTCATTAAACCGGAAGTATGAAAGCAACATCGATGTATATATGCCTGGAAGGTATCAAATTCTTTGCCCGCCACGGAGTAGACCCGCAAGAAACGGTTGTGGGAGCCAATTTTACTATTGACTTAAAATTAAAAACAAACTTTATCCATGCTGCCCAAACAGACAGACTGGAGGGAACCGTGAGCTATGCCGACGTGCATACCGCAGTAAAGGAAGTGATGAAAACCCCTTCCCGATTATTAGAACACGTGTGTGAACGCATAGCGGAGCGGCTGTTCCATGACTTTTCCGCTATCGAGGAAATAGATATCCGTCTATTCAAAGAAAATCCGCCTATGGGGGCGGATTGTCAAAAAGTAGGAGTCGCCGTGCACTACGACCGATAAGATACACCTTACGAGGTGTGTCAAAATTGAATTAAACCAAAGAAGAACTTTTAGTCTGAGACTTGAGCATCCTAAAAAGCAAGAGAAAGAGCCGTATCATTACTCGAAACAGAGTTCGATACGGCTCTTTTAAATTGGGTAGTTACAATCTATAACTTTTCGGAAGGGTCATTTTTGTTTTGACATTCATCCTCCATTATTTGTTCCTTCTGCCTTTTCGCTTCTTGACCTGCTCCACTGCCTCAGACACCACCGGTTTATTGGCAAAACGCTGAGTATATCCGGTATAATCCGGATGGGTACGCTCATATTCCCGGTCAAGAAACAGAGGGCTGGTTATGATATGGTCAGCCGTAGAACGATTACAGCAGAAAACAATATTCTCCACGCCCGCCAAACGGGTCAATGCCTTTACATCCGTATCATGCGGCTGGAGAGTCATCGGGTCGGTAAAGAAAAAAAGATAATCTATTTCCCCTTCCACAATGCGTGACCCAATCTGCTGGTCACCACCCAGCGGTCCTGATTTCAAGATAGTGATATCCCATTCCACATCCGGATGTTTCTCCTTCAATGCTTCCCGAATAAGTGTCCCTGTAGTTCCCGTGCAATAAAACTTATGACCCATCAACCGTTCCGAGTTCCAAAGAACCCATTCTATCAGGTCTTTCTTCATGGCATCATGTGCCACCAAACCAATCTTTCTAACCAACTTGTCCATAGTCGCATTTTTTAATATACAATATTTTGTTTACCCCTCGTCTGCCGAGATGAAAACAAAGTTAATTACTCTATATATTAAAACAAATGAAATCCGTTTTTTCTCACGAAAGAAACGGATTTCATTGATATAAGTCAAAGTTTTTATGTCAACTGCATTACATTCAGGCAGTCAGTCCTTTCACAAAATTACGCAGTTGTGAGAACCTTTTCTTGCCCAACGCATGATATTTCCATAAAATGCTATACCCCACTCTTTCGGGAATAGGCCCGTCGACAGCCTTCATCATATTCTCTACGCGGGCAGAAGCAAAACCATAACGGGTGCTCTCAAAATCTTTCCTTGCCTGAAGAACAGCCTTAGCATTCTCTTTATCCTTCTTAAGATAAAAAACCACCACCGCAATCCTATCCAGCAAACTACGCACGCGAAGCACGTGATTTAATTCCTTTTCGGGCAAATTCTTGTAAAGCATCAATAAATTATTGCGAAAGTTCAGATATGTTTTCCGGGGACTTTCTTTTTTCAACGTAGCTGCACCTACATGATACACCACACTTTGCGGAATACACACCAATCCCCTTCCACGGCTGCGAAAACGCCAGCAAAGGTCGATTTCCTCCATGTGGGCAAAAAAGCTCCCATCCAATCCCCCTGCCTCGCGATAATCTTTCAAACGGACAAAAAAGGCAGCCCCACTCACCCAGAACACAGGCATTACCGTATCATACTGGCCATCATCCTTCTCTACCGTTTCAAAAATCCGTCCGCGACAAAAAGGGTAACCATAACGGTCGATATACCCTCCTGCAGCACCGGCATACTCAAAAAACTCTTTATTGCGCCGGCTCAGAAGTTTGGGCTGGCAAGCAGCCACTTCGGGATGAGCCTCCATAAAATGCAGCAAAGGCTCCAACCAATGGGGCGTCACTTCTACATCACTGTTCAAAAGAACCGCATATTCCGCATCCACCTGCTGCAAGGCACGGTTATACCCTTCGGCAAAGCCATAGTTTTCTTCCAGTTCAATCAGGCGCACAGAAGGAAATTCTTTCCTCACCACATCACACGACGCATCCGACGAAGCATTATCAGCTACACACACCTCCACTCCTTCCGCTTCAGAATATTCCACCACCGAAGGAAGAAATTGGCGAAGCATGGCTTCCCCATTCCAATTCAATATGACCACTGATATCTTTTTCATATAATTGTACCTTTCAAGGCAGTGCCGTCTTCATTAAAATCACCTAACTTCACCCGCACCAGTCGATTGTCAAGCGCATCATCGTGTTCCAATTCCACACGGATATAATTATCCGTAAAGCCATGCATCGGCATTCCCGCCTTCGACTTTTCAGCCAGCACGACAGCCTCTTTGCCTATATGCTTGGCATAAAAGGCCTTTGTCTTTTCATCCGAAAGTGCCAATAGACGCTGGCTGCGCTTATGTTTCTCTTCGGGAGAAACCACGTGCTCTATTTTCAACGCCTGAGTGCCAGGACGTTCAGAATAACTGAACACATGAAGTTGGGTCACCTCCAGCCCCTCGATAAAACGGTATGCGTCTTCAAAATACTCCTCCGTCTCACCCCGAGTCCCTACAATCACATCCACACCGATAAACGCATCCGGCATGATATCCTTGATTTTATGAATTTTGGAAGCAAACAATGCCGTATCATAACGACGCCGCATCAACTTCAGCACATCATCACTGCCACTCTGCAAAGGGATATGGAAATGAGGCATAAAGGCACGCGAACGAGAGACATACTCGATAATCTCATCCGTCAGCAAATTAGGTTCGATGGAAGAGATACGATAGCGTTCAATCCCCTCTACTTTATCCAGCTCCTTCACCAAATCAAAGAATGTTTCACCGGTCGTCTTTCCAAAGTCCCCGATATTTACCCCGGTAATCACAATTTCCTTTCCCCCTTCGGCTGCAGCCTGACGAGCTTGCGCCACTATTTCTTCCACCCGTCCATTACGGCTGCGCCCACGTGCAAACGGAATCGTACAATAAGAACAGAAGTAGTCGCAACCGTCCTGTACCTTCAAAAAATAACGGGTGCGGTCTCCCCGCGAACACGAAGGAGAGAAACTGCGAATATCCTTGGTAGCCGTTGTAATGGCTTCTCCCTTCTCGTGCTTTTCCAGATTTCCAAGATAACTCATCAATTCCCCTTTCTGCTCTGCACCGAGAACAACGTCTACCCCCTCAATCTTCGCCACCTGTTCCGGTTTCAGCTGGGCATAACATCCGGTCACAACGACAAAAGCACCCGGATGCTGCTTAGTCAGCCGGTGAATAGCCTGACGGCACTTTTTGTCGGCAACTTCGGTAACCGAACACGTATTTATGACACAAATATCAGCTTTTTCTCCTTTACGCGCAGTACGGATACCGGCTTCTTTCAGAGTTTTGCCAATCGTTGAGGTTTCTGAGAAATTCAATTTGCAGCCCAATGTATAATAAACGGCTGTTTTATTTTGGAATATCGTCGTATCAATCATACCTAATTTATCTGTTTAGGCGACAAAGTTACGCATAATTCTCCTTAATTCTTTTAGAATACCAATAATTATGCTTATTTTTGCACATTACATCAAAAAATGTGCAATGATAAAAGAGAACTTTATCAAGCTATACGAGAATAGCTTTAAGGAAAACTGGGATTTACCATGTTACACAGATTATGGTGAGGACAACACCTTTACGTATGGACAAGTGGCGGAAGAAATAGCCAAATTACACTTGCTATTTCAACATTGCAGCCTCCGGCGCGGTGACAAAATCTCAATCATAGGCAAGAATACTTCTCGCTGGTGCATAGCATATATGGCAACCATCACCTATGGAGCCATCGTTGTGCCCATTCTTCAAGATTTCAAGCCGAATGACGTTCATCATATTGTCAATCATTCCGAATCCACTTTCCTGTTTGTCAGTGATAATATATGGGAAAACCTGGAAGAAGAAGCATTGGGCAACCTGCGTGCAGTCTTTTCATTGACCGACTACCGTTGTCTGCACCAACGTGACGGAGAAACGATTCAGAAATTCATGCGCAATATGGGTACGGCTATGAGAAAAGCCTATCCCAAAGGATTCCAGAAGGAAAACATCATCTATACCGAACTGTCCAATGACAAAGTGATGTTGCTTAACTATACATCGGGCACCACCGGCTTCAGCAAAGGAGTGATGCTGACAGGCAACAACCTGGCAGGCAATGTCACCTTTGGCATCCGGACAGAGCTGTTGAAAAAAGGAGAAAAAGTACTTTCTTTCTTACCATTGGCCCATGCTTATGGTTGCGCCTTCGATTTTCTGACCGCCACAGCCGTAGGAACCCACGTCACGCTGTTAGGCAAAACCCCCTCTCCGAAAATCCTGATGAAAGCATTCGAAGAAGTGAAGCCCAACCTGATTATTACAGTCCCCCTGGTGATAGAAAAGATATACAAGAATGTCATCCAGCCGCTTATCAACAAGCGCAGCATGAAATGGGCGCTGAATATTCCTTTGCTGGACAATCAGATATATGCACAAATCCGCAAAAAGCTGATTGATGCGTTAGGCGGCCGGTTCAAGGAAGTTATCATTGGCGGTGCAGCCATGAATCCTGAAGTAACAGACTTCTTCTACAAAATAAAATTCCCCTTTACCATCGGATATGGCATGACAGAATGCGGGCCGCTCATCAGCTATGCCCCATGGAGTGCTTTCATCCCCGGTTCTGCAGGAAAAATCCTCGACATCATGGAAGCGCGCATCGAGTCGGATGACCCCTACAATACGACAGGCGAAATTCAGGTACGCGGAGAAAACGTGATGAAAGGATATTATAAAAACGAAGAAGCAACCCGCGAAGTATTTACCGAAGACGGCTGGTTGAAGACCGGTGACTTGGGAACCATTGACGCAAACGGCTTCATATATATCCGCGGCCGCAGCAAAACGATGCTGTTAAGTTCCAACGGACAGAATATCTTTCCCGAGGAAATTGAAGCGAAATTAAATAACATGCCCTTCGTTTTGGAAAGTCTGATTATAGAGCGCAATAAGAAACTTGTGGCTTTGGTTTATCCGGATTACGACAGCCTTGATTCTCTGGGACTGAACACCCCTGACAATCTAAAAACAGTAATGGACGAGAATCTGAAAAATCTGAATAAACTGGTAGGTAACTACGAACAGGTCAGTACCATCCAGCTTTATCCTACCGAATTTGAAAAGACTCCCAAAAAGAGTATAAAACGCTTTCTCTACAACAGCATTGCAGAGGAATAGAATCATGTTTTAAAACATACTATAAATCAGTAATTTAGGTTGCATAACATAAAAACATAGAAAAAAAGTTGGCCTCAGGAGTACAACGTATTGAAAAAGTGTATACCTTTGCAACGTTTTAATAAAGCAACTATTTAGTATTACAGATTTAAAAAGCAAAGAAAATGAAAAAATTAGTATTTTTGTTCGTAGCATTTGCAGCTGTTTCTTTCGCATCTTGCGGAAACAAGGCTGCTAACAATGAAGCTGAAAACGCAGACTCTACTGCAGTTGAAACAGTTGAAACTGCTGTTGTTGAAGTAGTTGACACTGTAGCTGCTGCTGATAGCGTAGCTGCTGACTCTGCAGTTGTAGCTGAATAATATTCAGAACGAACATTAGAGAGAATTGAAAGTCTGCCATGCGAAAGCATAACAGACTTTTTTTATGTCCACTACCTGCATCCGTCACCTATACGTCTGATCTATCAATTCAATCATGTCTTTTATCGCTTTTTTGGGAGCAGTAAAAGGATTTTTATCAAAGATCTTTGGCATAGACAGAATTAGTTGCTTTATTTCAGCTTCCTGTAGTCTCAGTTTCCATATCTCATAAATGTTCTTATAGTTCTTTTGGGGATTGTAAACGGTGGGATGAGACATAAACCGGGCAATATACTCTTGCTTATTCTTATAATAATCTTCATTAATCCCATGTATTTTTCTACAACCTTTATAGGCCTGCAAAAGCTTTAAGATAAAGCCTTTGTCGGATATTTGTTGCATGAGTGCCGAGTTTTTCAAGACTTCCAGTGCATCTTCCGAATACTCAATGCCCCGTAAAACAAAAGGTGCAGTGATATTGTCTTCCAAGATAGAGGCCTCGATGGTTTGAAGCGAATCCTGCTTTTGTATCAACAGCCGAAAGAAGTTGATTTCATCCAAATAGACATCCTCCGCCCAATTGATACTTTTCAGATTCTCACTCAGCTCTATTTTTATCATCTGCATGCTTTCCTTTATCTGCTTCTCTTGCGAGGCAGTGTTTATAAAGTCAGTACCGGCAAAAGTGATAACAATACCTAGCACTACGGCAATAAAATTGCGAAAGAAGTCACCGCATTTATACTCTGTACTTATGTACTTCATCTTGTCTGTCAGGTTTGTTTTCATAGTTTACTTATATAAAAATACGTGCTAAAGGTAGCGAAATTTATGCATCCAGCAAGCTAAACTCTTCAAAATCTCCTCCCAAGGACAAATTAGTTTAAACAGAAGAAGCCCGGCTCTTTCGAACCGGGCTTCTTCAACATATACTTAAAGTATTTACAGATTATTCAGCAACTACTTCGAACGGAATTTCTACAGAAACTTCCTTGTGAAGTTTAACGATAGCTTTGTAAGAACCAACTTCTTTCACAGCCTCTTTCACAACGATAATCTTTCTGTCGACCTTGTGGCCTAATTTTTCCAATTCTTCAGCAATCTGGATGTTGCTAACCGAACCAAAGATAGTACCAGTAGCACTAACTTTAGTAGCAATAGTCAAAGTTACATCCTTCAACTGTTCTGCCATAGCTTCAGCATCCTTCTTAATCTTTTCCAATTTGTGAGCGCGTTGTTTCAACTCTTCTGCCAACATTTTCTTAGCAGCAGGTGAAGCAATCACAGCTTTACCGGTCGGAATAAGATAGTTACGGCCGTAACCTGACTTTACAGTTACAATATCATTCTTGTAGCCTAAGTTTACTACGTCTTCTTTCAAAATTATTTCCATACTTATTCCTCCTTATTATTTCATCATGTCAGTTACAAATGGAAGTAACGCCAAGTGACGTGCTCTCTTAACAGCCTGCGCAATACGACGTTGGAACTTCAAAGAAGTACCGGTAATACGGCGAGGAAGGATTTTACCCTGTTCGTTCAAGAATTTCTTCAAGAATTCAGGATCCTTGTAATCGATATACTTAATACCACTTTTTTTGAAACGGCAGTATTTTTTCTTTTTAACGTCTACTGAGGGCGGAGTTAAATATCTGATTTCTGATTGTTGCTGTGCCATGATTAATCCTCCTTTTTAGTTGATTTAACATTTCTTCTCTTAGCAGCGTATTCAGCAGCGTATTTATCCATTCTGAAAGTCAGGAAACGAATAACACGTTCGTCACGACGGTAGTTTACTTCTAACTTTTCAATTACCTGCGGTTCTGCTTTGAACTCAATCAGCTGATAGAAACCAGTTGATTTTTTCTGGATGGGGTAAGCCAATTTTTTCAAGCCCCAGTTTTCTTCATTGATAATCTCTGCACCTTCTGCAGTCAGAATACCTTTGAATTTCTCTACCGCTTCCTTCATCTGAACATCAGATAAAACGGGAGTCAAAATGAAAACGGTTTCGTATTGATTCATACTACGTTAATTAAATTATTAAATTAAAATTTTAAATTGCGAGTGCAAAGGTAGACATTTTATCTTAATCCACAAAGAGTTGCAAGTATTTTCTTCAAAAAATATAGTTTCGTTTTACAATCAACCTTGCCTTTTAGTATTTTTTCGTCCTTAAATTCTGCGTTATTTCCATAAGAATCGTATCTTTGCAAAGTTGTTTAAACAATAATTATATGATAGAACAATTTAGTTTTGACATCCAACTGATATTCGCTATTCTGAACGGAAAAGTGTCGGCAGCCATCAATAGGAAACTGAGCCGCAACTTCCGTCAAAACGGAGTAGACATTACTCCCGAACAATGGACTGTGCTTCTGTTTTTGTGGGAACGGGACGGAGTAACCCAGCAAGAACTGTGTAATGCCACTTTCAAAGACAAGCCCAGCATGACTCGTCTTATCGACAATATGGAACGTCAGCATCTGGTGGTCCGTATATCGGACAAGAAAGACCGCCGCACAAACCTGATTCATTTAACCAAGACAGGACGTGAACTGGAGGAAAAAGCACGGTTCATTGCCAATAAAACATTGAAAGAAGCTTTGCAGGGACTAACGTTGGAAGAACTGAAAGTGAGCCAAGATGTACTAAGGAAGATATTTACGAACACCAAAGATTAAAGAATTTCTTCATTTTCATCTTTTTTTCCTAAAATAATTTCCTTCATAAGAGAATTATGCTTTAATTTGTGCACAAGAAAAATAATCTATTAATAAAATACACACATGAAAAGCTTACTTAAGAATTTAGGTCTGATACTTATGATCATTGGTGCCGCTATTTTGGTTGGTATCTTCTGTGCAGGAAGTTCTGCTATTAATGATAATGCAGTTTTAGGTTGTTCAGCTGCCCTTATCGTTATTGGACTAATTGTTTATATCGTCTTGAACAAACGCATAGTCGATTAAAGTATACAAGAAAAAAAATTGAATGAGGTTGTGTCATAATGCTGGCACAACCTTTTTTTATTTTAAACTTTTCAAGCGCCCGCAATTATATGAACACCGACAACGGTTGGTATAAAAAAAATATTAGGAAGACAATCGCTATTGCCTCCCTAATATAGCCCTTGCGCTTTTCACAAAGAACAAGGGTGAATTATTCTAACATATAATTGACCGGCTATATTTGTTTTCCGACCGGCCGCGGAAATGGCATATATAGTATAAGTCTAGTTACCACCACCTGTGTGCTGACGATTGGACGTAACAACCGCAACCGTCACATTACCGTAACGTGTTCCGGAAGCCGACTTGCCGAATGCACTCGCCGATACGCTCCATTTTGTCTGCACACCACTAATCTCCAGCATCGTACCGATAGGCAATGTAACATTGATGGGATAAGAGCCGTTGACAGTAGCCACCGTTGCTCCAAAACGTTGCGCCAGCTTCTCTACCAAGAGAGCAGTCAGTTTACTTGTACCTTTGGTAGTGATTTCAGTACCTGCCTTATAAGTATAGGCAGCCTCACCCACAGACATATCCTTTGAACCATACAGGTTATCCCATTTGCCTTGTGTAAACGAAACCGCTTCCGTGCTCTTCTGCTCAGAGAATTCCACACCGAGGAACAGACCGTAAGAGGCGAACTCAGTTGCGACAACAATCACACGGCCGTCTTCGATACGGCTGTCTACCTTCACCCATTCACCGTTCTTGTACTGTTTGGCCTCCACCTTGCTTGCCAATTCGGAATCCAGTTCAAAGCCCAGATCTATCGCTTTTTTCAAGGAAACGCCCTCCAAGTTACAAGAAAGACTGGCCCCCACCAGCATCGTTTCATCCGTAGCGCGTGCGGCACGTGCCACCACATCTTCCTTCTTATAAAGCGGAGAGATAACGACCTTCACTTCCTCCTCGGTATCTGCTTCCACAGCACCGGCAGCGATTTTAGCCTTCACTTCCACCTTCGCTTCGTCATTGCCTTTCAAGTGCTCTGTCTCCACTTTTCCTTCACTTGCCTCCTCAGCAGATACGGTCACTTCCTTCTTCACGTCAGAGATAAGTACCGCATTCCACACCAGATTCTGGCTCTTTTTCTCATCAACAACGGTCAGTGTGCCTTCGTACGGCAACTTGCCTTCAGCTTCCGCTTTCACCTGGTAAGTACCTGCCTTGACATCCTTAAACAGATAAACACCGTTGGCATCAGTCGTGGCAGAATTGTCTGCACCCAATAAAACCTTCGCACCTGAGACTCCCTCACCGTTCAGACTTGTGATAACTCCGGTCAACGTATTGGAAGCAACCTCAACTACAGGAGGAGTCACATTTTCATAATCAGGATCGTCATCACTACAACCGGCTGCACCCATGGTCAAACCGGCAATCAGGAGCATATAAACTCCTCTTTTTACAAAATTGTACATAGTAAATTTATTAAATTAAAAAATGATATTGATTTTCTTCTTTACAACAGATTGATGCAGAAGCACACCCCGCCCGAAAAGTACTTGCCGTCCTGCAGCGAAGACTGTATCAGCAAGTGCCGCCACAACTTCCAGTCAAAGCCCACGTTCACCTCATCGCCCGTATATTCCGCTATCAGCCGGAAATTCCTCTGAAACGAAGGGCTGAACGTGATGCCGCCCACCGGTCCGTTCCATTTCGAGTTCAGACTCCATCTCCAGTGGCGGTAAGCCATGTGCACTCCCACCACATTTCCTTTCAGCCGGAAATGCTTGGACAGGGCTATGTAATAATTGGAAAAATAACTGTTCACCACACGTGACACCTTCTCCTCATGCTGTGTCTTCAGCCAGTTTACACGGAGATCAAGGTCATTGACCCCTATCGCCACACTCGGCCACCACCTGCCCGGCTTTTCACGGAGCGGCTGTAACTTGAGCGAGAAATAGCGATCCTTGCGGTGCAACCCCGAATGCTCCTTATCTTCCACACCGTCAATAATCCTCGTCGATTTCAAAAGCGTACAGGTATACGCGATTTCCATCCACCGGAACGGCGTGACACTCAGATAATAATCCATCGTATGATATTTATCCTCTCCATACGTCAGCACGTTCGGGGTAAACTCCCGGTTCAGGAAATGCCCCCCTACGCGTGCCTCCCCCTCTTCTCCCATATCCGCCGAAGGGACATGTATCAGACCGCTCATGCCCGTATACTGCTGTGCCACGGCCGGCACCGAAAACAGCAATGCCATAAAGCACCCCATTATATATCTCATTTTCATTCAGTGCCTCCTTTCTGCCAAACAGTAAAATCAGGAGTCATGCCATTCGCACCCCAGTCCGACCGACTGCGGTCAAACCATCCTTCGCGTTCATTCTCTTCAGGATCAGTCGTGTACATTTTACCCGCGTAGGCATCCGCCTCCTGATTATACGTCAGGCGGAAATTAGAGGCAGGACGGAAACGCACCCTTCTATTGCTCCGTTTATAGGGAGGAATCATCATCACCACCTTAAAACCAAAATTCTCTTTTCCCTCATCGGTATATTGGGCAAATACCCCCACTGTGCAATGTCGGAAATGCCTCATCGCCTCCCCCTGCACACCGCAGTCCTCGTACAGAAAACGACCGCCTCGCACCCGGAGTTCCGTATTCACCCCCTTCAGATAGGCGCGCACCCCAGCAAGAGCCGTCAAACGCTCCATCGGGCTGCACTCCCATCCTGCCGCCATGGAGCAAAACCCCGTCCATCCCGCCTGCGCGTCCAAGGCAAGCCAGTCCGTAGCCGCATACATCCACTTCGCATCCAGTCCGTAGCGTTCCATCGCAAACAGTCCTCCGCTCACTTTCAGAAAATGCTTCCGGTGCCAGTCCCATTCCTTGCTAAGCACAGCCATGTTCAGGCGGACTTTCTTATAACGGTCGCCATAATCATTATAAACAGGCACGATGGCCTGTCCCGCCAACTGCCAGCGGTTTCCCATATACCACTTCACTCCGGGAGTCAGGTTCACCAGCACCTCATATATCTTATTGTGAAAAATATCACGGTAATGCAGTTCGGCTCCCATAAACACATCCACCCGCGTGTTCTCTGCCGATTGCGCCCTTCCGGTACAAACAAACAGCGCTGACAGACATAACGGCAAAATCCACCGGTGCATGGTTCTACTTATCCAAGACTTCATACACCGAATGTTTACTCTTGAACTCGGGAACCATTTCCTTCATACGTCTTACAATACCCATATCATCCTCTTTCACGCTGGAAGCCACCAGCTCATCCACCTGCCGACACACATCGGCATAATCATACTCACGCACCTGCGCAATCTTGATTTTAGGATGGAAAGTAGGCTTGGTCGTCTCTTCCTCATTCAGTACTTCCTCATACAGTTTCTCACCGTCGCGCAATCCTGTAAACTTAATCTCCACATTCTTGGCTCCGCTTAACTGAATCATACGTCGGGCAAGATCCACAATCTTCACCGGCTTACCCATATCGAACACGAAAATCTCACCGCCATTGCCCATCGTTCCCGCCTCAAGCACCAGTTTACAAGCTTCGGGAATCAACATAAAGAAACGGATAATATCGGGATGCGTCACCGTTACCGGTCCGCCCTGCTTGATTTGTTCCTTAAACAGCGGAATAACCGAACCGTTCGAGCCCAGCACATTACCGAAACGCGTAGTGACAAACTGGGTGATACCCTCCACCTTGCCATTCTTCACCGCCTTGTCCAGACTCTGCACATAAATTTCACAGATACGCTTGGAGCAGCCCATCACGTTGGTGGGATTCACGGCCTTGTCCGTAGACACCATCACAAACTTCTTCGCCCGATACTTCACGGCCAGATCCGCAATGATACGCGTACCCTCCACATTATTACGCACACTCTCTCCCGGATTATTCTCCATCATAGGCACATGCTTATACGCCGCTGCATGAAACACATAATCGGGACGATATATATCAAAAATCTCCTCCATACGTTCCTTCATGCAAATATCACTCACGATGGTTTCCGCCTTGATGTCAGGCCATTTGCGCGCCATCATCAGACGCACATCATGCAAAGGCGTTTCCGCCTGGTCTATCAGAATAAGTTTTTGCGGAGTAAATTGGGCAATCTGGCGCACTATCTCGCTTCCGATGCTGCCGGCAGCTCCCGTTATCAGAATACTTTTGCCGGTAAGCAATTCCTCCACCGCTTTCAAGTCGATCTCTATCTTGTCGCGAGGCAGCAAATCTTCAATATCCACCTCCTTAAGCTGACGATGGTCAAGATCACTCTTACCGTCCCACTCCTGCGCGGCAGGAATCATATAGATTCGTATACCTGCCTTTATCAGTCTCTCCACCATTTCGGGATTATTCCGAATCGCCTCATTCTTCAAGGGAGAAACCAGCAAAGTATGCACTCCGAAGTCCTCCATCTTCTCCACCAAATGTTCATCGTTGGAATAAACCCGCTTCCCCATCAGGAAGCGGCCCTGCATATCCTGCCTGTCCGAAACGAAACCGCTCACGACATATCGGGAGTCAACCTGATTGTGGATACTCTTCGCCAGTCCCACTCCGCCGGCTTTCACCCCGTAGATAAACACACGTTTTCCGCGTCGTCTGTTAAAAGTAGAGTCATACAGATATTTCACAAAAACCCGCACGCTCCACATAATCATGACAGCCAGCAATGCGGCAATTCCGATATCCCTCATACCGACTGCCATCACCCAACAATCCTCATTCAGCAGATACCTGACGCCTATAATCATCAGCAAACCCGTAATCATGGCAAATCCTATCCGCTGCAAATCGATAAACGAAGAATAACGAACCACTCCCGAATACGTGTGAAACATCCGAAAGCTCACAACATAGAACAACAAATAAAAGCAGAAAGCCCCTGTCAGTTGTACAAAGTTCTGCAAAAAAGAAAGTGTTCCGTTATTCAAAGCATAAACCAACACATCCGCGCCCAGCACTATCAGGCAATCCAAAACGAATATACACCAATACGGCAGCGCATCTTTCGAAAAATACCAGTTTGATAATTTCCAAATCATATCCAAATACCGATAATAATCCATTATCCTTTTATACAATCCTTTATTGTCTGCACAATGTATGCCACATCCTCGTCACTTACACAAGGGCCCGCAGGAAGACACAGTCCGGTCCTGAAGATTTCCTCTTCCACCCCGTTGGTATAAACAGGCGCATCCGCATACACCGGCTGCTTGTGCATCGGCTTCCACACAGGTCGTACTTCTATCTTTCCGGCAAGCATGAAAACACGCATTGCTTCCACATTCTCATTAGGCTGGCAATCCGTGGTGGCACTGTCCACCGCCTTAATCACCCCGGCAGCTCCTCCCACCGCAGTCTTGACCACTTCCTTATACGCATTCTCCTGACCGACAACCTTTACATCAGGATCGATGGTAGCCGTACACAGCCAGAAGTTGGCATCATAACGCGCATCCTCAGGCTGCTTATGCATACGTATGCCCTTCACATCCTTCAACAGTTCTTCATACAAAGCCTGCACATGCTTATGATGAGCAATGTGCGCCTCCGCCACGGTCATCTGTCCGCGACCGATACCGGCACAAATATTACTCATACGATAATTGTAGCCGATTGCCGTATGCTGATAATAAGGATAAGCATCGCGTGCCTGAGTAGCATACCACATAATGGTATTTTTATCTTCGGCATTCCGGCAAATCAAAGCACCGCCGCCCGAAGTGGTAATCATCTTATTGCCGTTGAATGACAACACGCCAAACTTGCCGAAAGTGCCCAGCACCCTGCCGTCGAACTTGGAACCGAACCCTTCCGCCGCATCCTCCACCACAGGAATGTCATAGCGGTTTGCAATCTCCATAATTCTCTCACAATCGTATGGCATACCGTAGAGCGCCACCGGAACAATCGCCTTGGGCTTCTTTCCCGTTTTCTCCATACGGTCTTTGATAGCTTCCTCCAGCAACACCGGGTCCATATTCCACGTATCTTTTTCAGAGCCGACAAACACAGGCTTTGCACCCAGATAAGTAACCGGATGCGACGAAGCACAAAAGGTAAAGCTTTGTACCAAAACTTCATCACCCGCCTGAACGCCACAGCCAATCAATGCAAGATGCACCGCTGCCGTTCCCGCCGAAAGTGCGACAACTTCATTCTTTCCTCCGACAAAGTTCTTGAGGTCTTCCTCAAAAGCATTTACATTGGGACCCAAAGGCACTACCCAGTTGGTATCGAATGCTTCCTTCACATATTTCTGCTCTATTCCATCTTCACTCATGTGAGCAAGACAGAGGTAAATTGTTTTTTCAGGAATGTAACTCATAATTTTTATTTAATCTATTTATATAATAGTTTACCATACTTTTTCCAATAATAGCAGAATTACTAATGAACACTCCTATTATATCGTGAGGGAAAAAGAATAGACATTACAGTATAGAGAAATCATCATTAACCAAGTCCGATTTCTTTCGTATCACCACATCATCATACATCAACATCAGTACATCTTCATCATACTGTCCTATCTGCGAGTTATTTTCTATCCCATTCATATTGTTCCAGATCAGAGGGAAGAAATCGACACCCGCCCCATATGCATGCAGATAGGCACCACCGAAACGCGGATTCACTTCTGATAAATAATACTGACCGTCTTTTATGAAAAAGTCCATATCAAGCGGACCACAGAATTTGAACACCGATGCTATTTTCTCAATAAAAGCAAACAATTTTGGGTCTTTATAGGAAATTGTCTTACTTGCTCCACCAATGCGGGTTTCAATCTTACGTTTAGAAAAAGCTGCGACAGCTTTATGACTGATAGCATCTACATACACATCTGCATCACAATCTCCCCCGGTCATCAGTTCCTGAATGATATAATCATGTTCACCGGAAAACCAATCAGCCTCAGCTTGCTCCATTGTATTCACTTTATGAGCCCCTACACTGCCACTGCCACACACGGGTTTCATAAACACAGGAAAAGAGATTTTACCCTCATCCACCCCCTTCTTAAACTCATCAAAATCATGATAAGTCAGTGGAGTAGGAATACCTTTCTCTGTAAGATATTTAAACATTTCATACTTATCAAAACAGCAACGGGCAGTAATCTCGTCAGCAGGACAAAGAGGCAGTACACCCTCCTTCAGAAATCTCTCACGGTTTGCAGAGAGAATCTCAATCTCGGGATCAATGAGCGTGGTTATAGCCTTTACATTGGCTTTTTTACAGATGTCGATTACCGTGTCAACATACTCGGGAGCATTAATGCGCGGAACAACATATTCATTTGTCGCAAAATAAAGTGCGGGGGCTGTTGCATTATTATCGGTTGCATTGATATCACATTTTGAGCCGATTGATTCTTGTGCATTACGAAGCAAGCGACCACGTCGCCCTGCACTACAAAACAAAATACTAGGTTTCATTGAATTTATATATTTGATTTTTGCATATATTCTTTTGCTGTCCATTTATCACGAATCAGCTTCATACCATCGGAAGAAAGCGAATACACCCTTGGGAAATAGTTGATAAACATCGGTGTCAGCGTTAAGGTATAGGCACCCACATTCTTATATTCAATCATATCGCCTACACACAGCTCCGGTTGGTTTTCCAATCGGAACAATTGGTCGTACTCCAAGCAGGTCGCACCCGCCACTATTTGTAACGGCACAACTTCCGCTTCCTCTTTTTCCCTGTGTATTTCTGTCATATACCGTTCTTTTCGAAAAAAAGGATCTACATCATTGCGACTGCCATCTGTCGTAAGTAGAATACAATCGGGCAAATGCTTTGTGTCAATTACCCTCGAATAATAGCTGAAAGCAGCAGCAGTCAGCGCATTACCCGGCTCTACGATAATAGTCAGTTTCTCCAATCCTTGCTTCTGTAGAGATTCATAGATAGCTTCTGCGTACTCATCGAAGGTGGGAGCATTGTGAAAAATACCATAATAGCCACCGCCTACATCAAGATAATCAAGCTCCAATTGATACTTCTTGATTACACTTGCAGCATAGGCAACAATGTTTTGATAAAATCGGACACTTCTGCTATGACTGGTTCGATGAATATGCAATCCTGCCAATCTTACCTGAGGAATACTTCTTATTGCTTCAAGAGCATTAGAAAACTCTTCCGTTACATCATTAAAACCAAAACGACTAAAATCATTCTCACCTTCAGCATCTTCAGGGGAAATATCCGAAATATTCACACTGAGCCGGATACCAACCTTATAATGTCCATCAGCCGGCAGTTCCTTCAGCCAAGCTATTTCTCGATGAGTTTCAACATTAACCACCGCACCGTTCGTTACAGCTTCAAGAAACCGGGATTTCGATTTCATCGGTCCATTAAAGATAATCTCTTTCATCCCATAGCCGCACGCCAAAGCAAGTTCCAATTCATCATCCGAAACGACCTCAGCAAAGCAACCGAAATCCTTTGCCTTTGCTACAGCATACGGCAGAGAATTTGTCTTTACTGAATAACTAATAATATGATGAAGAAAATGATGGCTCAATGCTGCGTCAAACTCATGAACTCCCTGCTTAAATTCTTGTTCATTTAGGACGAAACAAGGGGATTGTATTCTTAGCAAATTTAAACCTTCAGACATTAGTATATTGTTTTAACGATATTTTTTAGGAGCATATTTAGTCATAGCTGTAGGGTCATAATTAAGATAACGTCCTTGATTCATAGTATCTATTATCGTCATTTCCTCGGTTGTCAGTTCAAAATCAAAGACAGATATATTCTCTTTCATGTGTTGAGAATACCATGTTTTGGGAATCACAATGATATTCTGCTGTATCAGCCATCTAAGGACAACTTGAACAATAGACTTATTGTACTTCTGCGCAATAGGTTTAATCAGTTCACTTTCTGTTATTTCCTTACGAGGTTCGTTAGATCTAAAGTGGCTGAAGGTAGACATTGCCTCAACAGCTACACCATTATCTTGACAGTATTTTATCAGTTCCTTTTGGGTATTTAAGGGGCTGATTTCAAACTGATTTACAGCAGGAACAACATCAGAAACTTCATGCAGAGCCTTAAGATGACAAGGCAAAAATGAACTAACACCAATTGCCCTTATTCTTCCCTGCTTGTAGAAGTCCGTCAGAACCTCATACATTTCCATGAAGTTATGGTATGGATGATGAATTAGGAACAAATCTATATAATCCATTCGCAGATTATCAAAAGACTCCTGAACAGCCTTCTTTATTGACTTAAAATTACGCCAATTCTTCAGTCTATCAATACCATAATGATAACCCCAAAAATAGAGAGAGTCCAAATTAATCTTTGTCGTAATAAAAACATCTTCTCTTTTGACATTATAATCGCGCAACCAATCGGCAATAACAGATTCATTACCATATTTCCAAGCAGTATCAAACTGTCTGTATCCCAATTGATATGCCTCATTTAATACTCGAGGAAGAATTTTATTATCTATGCGATAGGTACCAAAACCAACTTGTGGCATTTGCACGCCATTATTTAATTCTATATATTTCATTGTTAGATAAGATTAAAGCCAATTACCTAAGAAGTCTGTAAATCTAAGATTGCTGTAGTATTTTTGAGCGTAAGCTAACACTTCGTCTGCTCTACCATTAAAGATAGAACGTCCGGATGATAGCTGTTCTGAAACAAGTCCAGGCCATCCTAAATTTACCTCAATAAAAACCGGAGTATTCGTTTCAGACAGTGCAAAATCCCATGCGGCATGACCTATCATTGGTAAATACCGCCGATGTGCCCTTATTGCGTAATCAACAATCATGGACGTTTCCGGAATAACAATGTCGCAATAGGAAACTCCAAAAGGAGATTTATCATAATTATTTAAAGATGCATCTATTGCCCGACCTATAAAAGTTCCATCGTTATTGACACCACAGCAAACTCCGCCCAAACCAAAATTATCTACAATCGAATTATTACGACCGTGACGAAACATAATGTTCTCTACAGTAATCTTACCATTAAGATTCAGCGTATTAATTCTAAATGTATTCAAGGAAGTCTTATTAAATTGAGCTGTCAGTTTACTCTGCTCCAATACTTCTTGACAGATATAAGAATGCCCATAATCTTTCAAGATCTTGGAAATATCCTCCATGGAGCAACTATAAGGAGAAATTATTTTTATGCCATCTCCGCCACAGCTTCCACTCGTTGGTTTGATAATTAGTTTGTCGACTGATTTAATAATATTCAGAGCTTCTTTCTCGGATAATATATTTTGTTCACTATCATATGAAACTCCTCTTATTCTATTTATCAACACTTTAGGTTGCCTTAATTCTGTAAAGAATATTGGATATATATTCTTTACATGCAAGCTTTGAGAGTAACATAAAGGGTTCAATACTCGCAATATAAACCTTGTATAAAGATCATCCGGCACTAAATCCGCACTAAAGAAACCTGCCTTTTTATAGAATTTCCAATAACTCCAATTTATAGGGTAACCTTTCCAAAATGTACTAACAGCTTCTTTCTCGGATGCAGTCAATTCTGGCAATTCCATACCTTTTGACTTACTATACAACTCAGCTCGAGTTGCAGCCTCTCCCATACGTTTCGAGAGAATCTGATGAAAAGCGTCCTTTGACTTATATATAAAGCTATGTATCATATCTATAAATACTTTTTAAGATTACCATACCAACCAATTTCCCCGAAATACTCCATACTCACATATCCCGGATTATGATTACCTTCAATTAACTCCACTCCATCCTTTGTAATCGCAATATCCCAACCAACGAAACGACATAATGGAAGTTGTTTCGACGCTTCTGTTATACAGAAGACTACCTTATCCCAATAAGGAATATTAAATCCCGGCATTATTTTATCTGACAATGGATGATATATACACTGTAGTTTATTATCATGGAAGCCCAAGGATGAAATAATACCAGTCTCAATATCTATCGGATATTCGACACCACCCGCATTATAATTATCTACAACAGAGTCTCCAATACCTACTCTTAATACAGCTTTAAAAAGATGTACATTACCTTCCTTATCCAATAAAGAATTAACGCGAATCGTATTTACCGACACATTCGAGAAAAATAAAGCAGGATGCTGTACTAAGCACTCTTCAATCAATAAATCTTGTTTTGAAAATTCTTCATAGACCTGATTACATTCTTCCTCTGTATGCTTTAAATCTAAGGCATATATTCCCTTACCTTCGCATTTGTCTAAGGGCTTTACAATCAATCTATCACAGTGATTATACAAATTTTCAAACTGGTTACGACTCATTTCGGTTGAATGAAGCCATTTACGACTGATCCATTTTGAGAATTTCCGATTAAATTCAGTTTTATTATTCAGCAATTTCACCTCTTCGGGCTTATTGCATATACGGATGAATTCACATAAACGACGATAAGTCATTATCCGCTTACGAACATTTCTCCTATACATATAGAATCTCCCATCTACATAATGATCTATTAAACAGCCATGACTCACAAATGCACTTATATAATCAAACCATATTGAGAAATATCCCTCCCTATTAGCTTTTGCTAACTCTTTTATTCTTCTATTACACTTGGACAAATAATTGAATACTTGTTTTGCTCTCATTGTTAGTATTATTTAGTTATCACCATTAAATTCCGGAATTGTCACCTGCTGGTTTTCATCGTTAACATTCTGACCATCAGAATTGATATCCTCTTTCAAAAGCACTTTCTTAATAGTAGTAAAGATTACCACCAAATCTGTTTTCAGACTTATATGATCCACATACCACACATCCAACTCAAACTTCTTTGTCCATGACAAATTATTACGTCCGTGGCACTGCGCCCAACCAGAAATGCCGGGACGAACATCGTGACGACGCATCTGCTCTTTACTGTAAAGAGGGAGATATTTTACCAACAACGGACGTGGACCAATCAATGCCATGTCGCCTTTCAGCACATTGAACAGCTGTGGAAGCTCATCGATAGAAGTATTACGTACAAACCGACCAAATTTCGTGATACGCTGCACATCCGGAAGAAGTCTGCCCGATGCATCCTTGCGCTCGTTCATCGTCTTGAATTTTATAATCTTAAATATCTTTCCATGCAAACCGGGACGTTCCTGTAAGAAAAATGCTCCGGCTCCCTCATTGAAAACATAAAGAAGAATGGTGATTACCAACAAGACAGGACTAATGGCCAAAAGAACCATCAATGCTATCGAAAAATCTATAATACGTTTAAAAAAATGCGCATACATCTCATCTATTTTTTACAGTTCTTGGGATAATCGGTCTTTACACCCCACAATTGAGCCATAGGCTCCTCTTCCATTTCTTTCTTAAAGTCGCGAAGTTGGTCAATATAGCTGAACTCTGGCTTATAATCAAGTTCGCTGAACGTTTTGCTCACATCGAAAGCATTCTCCAAAGGGTCGGATTTCTCAGGGCAATAAATCATCTGGGAAGGTTTGTCTTTGGGAGAAAATACCTCGATGATACCCTTTATCTGTTCCTCAAGCGATACCTGCCATCCATTACCCACATTGTACATACCGCCTTCAAGCGGAGATGACACACACTTTTCTACCACCCGTACAAAGTCTTTGATATAAACCATCTCTTTGGCCTTTTTGCAGTTTCCCCACACTTCAATCGGAAGACTTTTTGAAGCCCTGTCCATAAGCATACGATAGGGCATTAGATGAAACTGGAAATCACGATAGTGGTAAGCGTTGGGATGATACTGATAGATGGTGAAAAAACGCAATATGAAACGGCTGAATCCATACTCGGCATGATAATGCTCGATGAGATCCACCGCTGCATTTTTAGCAATGGTATATACACTATGGTCACCGGTAAGCGGAAAATGACGAGGAGCATCCACCGGTATCACAGAACCATTATTATGATATTTGCACATATCCGAAGGTGTTTGCGGAAAAATGATTTTCTTGCAACCACACGAACGCATATATTCGAGTACATTGAGCGTTCCAATGGTGATTGATTTCACTAATCCGGCTGCATCGAAAGAGTAACGAGAAGGCAATTCTCCCGCGAAATGAGCCACACAATCAATGTGTTCTGAAGGCAATTGCTTAAACTCTTCCGGATTCATTATATCCACCGAATAATATTTCATACCTTTTGAAGCGAAAAAGCCATTATCATTCTTACGATGCCCCACAGCAATTACGTCATATCCTACAGCTTTCAGGTGGAGCGCAACATAAGCACCCAAGTTACCAGTCGCTCCAAAAACTATTACTGTTTTCATTCTTTAATATGTTATTTATTATTTTTATACCACACAAGGTGACTAAAACCAATATCGAACAAATGACAGCCGGCACACAGCACAATGACAAAATCAAGCCAACGCTTTAAATACTTACGATACATGGTCTTTCTTATTTTTATCTACCGTTTTCAACTCCCATTCATTTTCCATGACCACATTCCACCATTCACGCTTCACCGCTTCCATCTGAATTTCCACACCGCAATCACGGCAGTTGAGAATCAGAAAATGAATAATAACAGCATAAAAACTCAAATCATCTGTTTGCCTTTAAGAGTTTTGTAGTAACAAGAGGGACTCATGCGAACCTCCTTACAAACCTCTGAATTACGTAATCCGGCAGCTTTAACAAGCACCTTGATGCTCGCCGCCAACTTCTCTGTGTCGAACTGTCTGTTCTTCATCTTGCTTTCTTTTATTAATTGTTAATTATATACAACAAACGTGTCTTTACTTCTCCCTAGCGGGAAGTAATACCAACTTATTCTTTCCTAACTTCGCAAGAATTAACTTAAAACAATATCTCTTATGGCTATAAAAGCACTGAAACAAAACGTATCCATCTGTGAAATACAGAAAATGATTCACCAATGGAAAAACAGGGGAATAAACGATCCTACTGTAACCAAACTACTGGACCTCCATTTGGGAATGCCGGCTTATATGAACGAAAGCGGTATCTATCCACTCTGCAATTTCTACTACATTAGAATCGCACTCAAATTCTCATATACTACTGCACTGATAACGGCAGTGACAGACTGCCACACATTCGGACTTATTTGGGATGAAGGGCACACAAAAATCATCGCATTCTACTCTCCTTTATGGTATCATAAGAGTGACAAAGAAACAAAAAATGTGCAGCAGGATTCTGCGCAGAAAACACCGCAGGATTCTGCGCAGGATTCTGCTTTTTTTAATAGTAATATATTATAATAATATATATTCTCCGAAGGATTCCCATAAGGGATTATCTTGCGAAGATATCGTCCAAAAGCAGCCAAATATTCCTTCTGAAAATCCTGCCGGAACGCCTCACGGCGATGAAGCTCCAAAAGCTTCTTCATCTGCCAAAGAGTTCTTTCACAAGCTCAACGCCACTCCCGAAGAGAAGCAGGCAGTACTGGTGCCGATTATCGACCGTATCGTTGCCGGTTACCGCTACACCCGACCGCGCGCACTGGATGCGTTGGTCGTTCTGGTGAACGAATTCCTGATTCCTCACTTCGATGCCCAGTCCAATTTTGCCAAAACACCGCACAACGGACGCATCATCTGGCTGCAAAACCTTATCAAGACCCGCCACGGGGAGAACCTGATACAGCAAGCCACACAAAAACTGGGCGAAACACTGCTGAAGGAACTGGAAGAACAACGCAAAAAACTCCGTGAATTCCGTCCCGTCTCGCCATTCGAATGGAAGGATGCCGACAAAGACATCCGATACTATGACGACCCCATAGACGGAAAAGTGGAAATACCGGCGGATGCACCGCCACGGTCCTCCGATGAAGCCATCTGGAACGTCCTCTCACAAAAATGGGTGGACACCGACGGTCAACACTCCGGGTCCTGAAGCAGTTCCCTGTCAACCATGATTTTTTATTTTTTACATTCTAATTTTAAAATTGATATGAAGCCTTATTATTCTCTTTCAGACTTCCCCGACCGCAAAAGCGCGGGAAAGAATTTTGTTGCCGTATGCCCCAAATGCGGAACACCCCATCTGTCCATCTCCAAAGCAAAAGGTGTGTACCACTGCTTCTACGCAGGATGTAACTTCAACGGCATACTGACCGACTTCTGCAAGGCAGACCGCCCCATGTTCCCGCAATATGCCGCGGGAGCTGCCGGATATGCCCCGACCCGCAGCGGCAACAGATACAAGACTGCCCGAAACGATGCTCAAAGCACGTTGGGCGAAGTGCCCATGCTGCCCTCGGACTACAAGCCCCTGACCGCCGAAGTGGTGCAGAAAATCAAACCCCTCACCGACTCGCCCGACTGTACCGACCCCGACCAGCTCGCCGCGCGCCGCTACCTCCTGGACCAGGGCATCTCCCTCGCCACCGCCATCACAGCCCGGATAGGCTGCCTGCGCCATTACTGCATCACCAAGGACAGCGAGAACAAGAGCGAACAGGCATCCAACGTATTTCCCTGCATCGCCTACGTGAACTATGTGGACGGACACCCCGTCAACGCCAAGTACCGCTCGTGCAGTCCATCGCCCTCGGCCAGGCAGGAAGAGGGAAAACCCACCGTCTACAGCAAGTTCTGGGGACAGGACTCACCCACCACGCCTTGCGCCCCTTACAACATCGACTGCCTCAATCCGCTGCTCGTGGAGGAAGAAACCATTCCGCGGGTCATCGTGGTGGAAGGCGAAAAAGACACGCTGGTGCTGGCAGAAGCCGGCTACCGATATGTCATCAGCGTACCGTCGGGAGCCGCAAGCGACTTGGGCAAATCCTTCGAAGCGTTTCTCCCATGGCTGGAACAGGTGGACCACATCGTGGTCTGCGGTGACACCGACCTGCCCGGCCGCATACTCACCAAGCGGCTGTCGGACTACTTCAACGCCCGCTGCCTCTTCGTCACCCTGCCCGGCGGATGCAAGGACATAGGCGACGTGATGCTGCAATACGGCATCGAAGTGGTGCGCAGTGTCATCGACGGAGCAAGCGTACGCCACACCACCGATATCATCACCGTGGCGGAGCGAAGGGATGAAGTCATCCGTGTGCTCCACGGCGAATACGACCACGGTTACAGCGTGGGCTACGGCCCGCTGACCGACCGCATCTTCCATCCCACCGACATCGGCGGGCTCATCATCGTAACCGGCATGCCCAACAGCGGCAAGACCGATTTTCTGAACGACCTGACCTGCCGCATCATGCAGCAGACCGACCGGTTTGTATGCTATCTTTCCTTTGAGGTTCCCGACAAGAACAAGCACATCGCCCGGCTGGTGAGCCTGATGCTGGGCAAAGCCAACACCACCGCCTATACCGACGGACAACTGACGCCCTATCTTGACTTTCTGGATACCCACATGATTCATCTGGATATGCACGAAGTACCGCCCACGCCCGAAAACATCCTGAACCGTGCCGACCGGGTGCGCCGCACACATCCGTTGAAATATCTGGTGGTAGACCCCTATCTTTTCATCGAAACACAAAGCGGCAACGGCGAAACCGAAACGCAGAGCATCAAGGCAATGCTCACCAAGTTTCAGACATGGGGACGTGTAAATCACATCTGGGTGGTCATCGTGGCGCATCCGCGCGGACTGAAGACCGTGAACGGCCGGAACGAACTGGAAGCCATCAATATGTACACCATATCGGGCAGTGCGAACTGGGCAAATCTGGCAGATTTCATCCTCACCGTCTCGCGTATATCGGAGCCCGACCGCGCCTTTACGCGCATAGACATGCTGAAGGTACGCGACCAGGAACTTTGCCGCACAGGAACCGTGTATTACACCCGCCGTCCCTGCGGACGCTATGAAGAGCACGAAAGCGAAGAGGAATGCCGCGCGGAATAAAGGCCGTCCACACGAACGTATGCATCGCCTCATGCGAACGTATGTGTGGGGCTGCGCATATATATGCGTGAGGCTGCACGTATATACGTGTAAGCCCATGCATACGTCCGCGTTTCCAACCATACGGGGATGCCAACAGACAGACACCGGGTCTGTCCCTACGGCCTTCCCAAATACCGGAAAATCAGCTCCACCTGTACCGAATTGAACATCCGCTGCCGGTCGGTATACCCCGAATCCGCCAAAGCACGGTAAAGCACCTTGTGGTGATGCACCCATGACGACAGACGGTTAAGTGCAGCCACCGGAGTGATATCGGGAGCGTATGCCACCGCCAAGTCTCGTTTGTAATAAGGTTTCACCGGCCATCCTTCCCTCTCGTCTTCTCTCTGATTCATATCATTTTTCTATTTGATTAATAGAACAAATGTAATGAAAATCAACCATATAGCCAACTATATAAAGTGCTTTAATTCATCTTAATTCATACTCTGTCATACTTTGCCACAGCACTTCACAGGCATTCATAGCTTTTCATTTTTCCGTTCCTCCGCAATGCTATCTTTGTCATGTTCAATTAATATTAATCTTTTAAAAACAGTAACATTATGGCATTAAATTACAGTGTTTCATTACGCCCCAATCCGTTGGAAAGGGAAGCATCTCCAAAGGCTTACGCCACAGCTCAGATGAACGGTGAACTTTCGTTGAAACAGCTCAGCAGACGTGTGTCCTCACAGACCACCGTGAGCCGCGCCGATGTAGTGGCAGTTCTTACTGCCACCGTAGACAATCTGCTGGAAGCCCTGAAAGAAGGCAAACAGGTAGACTTCGGCGATTTAGGCAAGTTCCGTCTTCAAATCACCAGTCGCGGAGCCGACAGTCTGGAGAAGTTTACCGCCTCGTGTATCACCGGCATCAACATCCAGTACGTCCCCGGAGAAGACCTGAAGACCATTTTCGGCAATCTGGAATTCCAGCCCGTTGCCAGCCGTTCCGCACAAGCAGCCGCACTGCGTGCCGAGAAAGAAGGCAAAGTGGTGGAAGACCTGCTCAAGTCCAAGGAAGAACCGGCTGTCTAGACCGTAGGGGCGGACCCGTGTGTCCGCCCTAATACAAAAAATTATGTATCATTTTAAACCCCACTGTTATGGAAAAACCAAAAGGAAAATCAACCTGGAGCATCATTATCAAAGTAATTATTGCAGTAGCCACCGCCATAGGCGGTGTGCTGGGTATTCAAAGTTGTATCTGATTTTTAATCCTTAATAAAAATGACTTACGACAACATCAGTTCACAGTATCAAAACTACCGGCGCATTGCCTTGATAGTAGTTCACTGTTCTGCCACGCGCGCCGACCGCAGCTTCCCGGTGGAAGCTCTCCGCCGTTGTCACGTGCAGGAACGCGGATTTGCCGATATCGGCTATCACTTCTACATCACCCGCGACGGTATCACCCATGTCTGCCGCCCGATAGACCATATCGGCGCCCATGCCCGCTGTTTCAACGACCACAGCATCGGAGTGTGTTACGAAGGCGGTCTGGACGAACAGGGACAACCTGCCGACACACGGACCATGGAACAGAAAATCGCGCTGATAGCACTGTTGCGGCAACTTCGGCTGGATTATCCCGAAGCCCGCATTGCAGGACACAACGAACTCTCTACGAATGTTCACAAGGCATGCCCTTGTTTCAAGGCAAGCCGGGAATATAAGGATTTATAAAATTGTTTCTATTAGTGGAAGGCTTCCGGTGTATGCCGGGAGCCTTTTATGATTACTTGCCATAAATTCCACTTCTGCGGACTCGTCAACAAAACAAGTATATTTAGACTATCTTTAAATCATCCATCATCCGCGTTATCACTTGATGTAATTGTGGGATGTCTTCTTGGCAAATACGATAAATTTCATCAGCATCTACATCAAAATAATAAAGATTCCTGTATTAGCTCTAGCGTATGGAAAGCAATCAACGTATCATACATAAACCCCCTCCTTTTGTATCTTTTCACGTAAAAAAGAATCCATCTTATCGCGTAACCGCACTATGTCTACTTTACAATCAAGCAATTCTTCTAATTCTTGCTTTATACCTGCCAAAGCGAAAAATCCGTGGAGCTTTCCTTCTACATAAATATCAACATCACTTGTGGGTGTATGTTCATTGCGAGCTACCGAGCCAAAAATTCCCATACGCAAAATACCATATTTTGACGCATTTTGCTGCATATAGCTATGCAATAAGGTAATGTATTCCGGTAATGTTTTCATTATAGCTTTATTCTTTGCAACAAAGAAACGAATTCCTTTTCAGATTTCCTATCACAACAACATTTTTTAATCAAAAGAGCTTCACAGTCAGCATCTAAATAACTGTTTCTATCCTTATAAGGCTTCCGGTGCATGCCGGGAGCCTTTATTTTTTAAAGGCAAGTGTCGTAAAAATCATATAAACACTTGTGCACAAATCCCTGCTCATACCTTGAAGCAATCCACTTACGGGCATTCCTTGCAAGGATATCGCGATAGCCGGCATCAAGCATACGCTTCATGGCATCATAAAGAGCATTCGCATCTTTTGATGGAACAATCGTACCATTTACACCTTCTACGATTATCTCGTTAGCACCATTAATATCAGTCACAACCTGTGGGAGCCCCATTGCTCCGGCTTCAATGACCACATTCGGAAAACCCTCGCGGTACGAAGCAAGTACAGCCACATCGGATGCAGCAAACCAAGGACGCACATCACTCTGAGAACCTACACTTTCAATGGCATCATTATTTTTAATGAGAGAGAGAGTTTCAGGTTTAAGAGGATCAAGCTTTTCCTCATAACCACCCACAAGAATCAAACGTGTATCAGCATTTTCCCTGTTCAATTTGACAAAAGCTTCCACCAATTCATTGATACCCTTATCTCCCACTATACGACCTACAGCAATAAAAGTACAAACACCCTCTTTACGCAACCGACCGGCCTGTTCCATAACCTCCGGTGTCCTGTCAAAACGTTTCAAATCTATTCCGCGACAGTTTCCGTAGCCCAATACTTTAATTGGCTTCTTTGTAATTCCATTATTCAAAAGATCGTTTTTTACTCCTTCTCCTTCAGGAATAATATGTGTGGCACAGGCACAAGTAAGCCGGTCTGTCATCATAAGAATCTTCCTTTTCCCTCCAACAGCCGTAGGAAACACCAATCCGGTAAAGGTATGCACACGTACAGGCACACCCGCCATCCACGCAGCCATCATACAGAGCAACCCCGCTTTGGGAGTCATGGAATGTACCATCTGTGGTTTTTCCCTACGGAATGTACGCCATAACTGCCACAAAGACTTTATATCTTTAATCGGTGAAATATGGCGTTCCATATTCACTTCTATACACTTTATATCGGGATGGGACTTATATATTCTTTCCCATTCGGGACCGGGAGATGACAATAAAACTACTTCATATTTCTTTTGCAAATCGGAAAGCATACCTGCAACAAAACCTAAAGACTGAGGCACTGTACAGGCACGAATTATTTTTTGTTTATTCATCCTTATTTGTATAAGAACTTTTTCATTTTAAACATTAACACAAAAAGCCATCCCAAATGATACTTTACCATACGGAAGCGAAAACGACCTTTTGCCGAAAATGCATTCAAGTCAAGTTCATGAATAATAGACTCTGAATCTTTAAAAGTATTATTATATCGACGTAAATTAGCAAAACTATCTGTCACAAGATTTATTTTCGCCAAAAATTGGAAAGCTTTTACAGTTTTATCAAAATCTTTTGCATCAGGCTTAGACTCGAAAAAATCAGTTAAATGCTCTGCAATGCTTATCATCTGTTCTACCTGTTTAATTCCATATCCTGAAGTCATAGCATTTATATTCGTTCTATTATAATGATAATAGCAGTCATTTGCATATGCTATTGTCTTTGCATAATAAAACACACGTGTTAATAAACCATTGTCTTCCCACATATTCAAACCAACCCAAGGTAAAATGTCATATTTCGTATATATACTACGACGCACTAACTTATTACATGTAGACATATGACAAGTTGATTTATACCAAGAACATAATAATGATTTACCATCTATATTATGTAATTCATTTTTACAAATTTCATTCCCTTTCAAATTCTCATATACAAAACCACATACTACTACATCTGCATTATCCTTAACAGCTTTATTATACATAATTTCATATAAATCAGGATCTACCCAATCATCACCATCACAATGAATAACATATTGTCCTGTAGCCTCAATTATCCCACACCGTCTAACGGCGGACAAGCCACTATTAGACGGTATCCTAATAATTCTCGTCAACGTATTTCTTGCCGGATATTTTTTAAGCGTTTTCTTTATAACTTCTACAGAATTATCTGGACTACAATCATCGATAAATAAAATTTCTAAGCCATCAAGTGTCTGTTCAAACAATGATGTCGCACACTTTTCTATATAACCAGCAACATTATATACAGGTATTATTACTGTTACTTTCGCCTCTCTCATATTAAATAGCTTATATTAACGGACTTCTGATGCACATATATCATCAAATTCACACTTGACTATTTCTTTAATTTCCTTAATGTGGGAATCAAAAATGGTGGAACCAATATCTTAGATAAACTCTTCAAAATTATCAAATAAGGATACTTAACGTTCAATCCCTTGAGAATTTCCCAATGCATCTTTACTCCTCTCAAGCGATCTTTAACTCTACGTCGAGCTATAGCATTCTTATCATCACGCATCATATAAAGTATCTCCTGAATATTATATCCCTTTAATCCAGAACGATACATTTTATACCAAAGATAAAAATCTTCTGCTCGTTCAACTTTTTCACCAGTTGTATAACCATTAACTAGATCATATGCTGATTTCCTAACCATACAAGGAGCGTGACAGAATGGAGCACAATCCCTAAAATCACAATTTTGAGGATACTCAATGGCTTTTCCTTTGCGCCAAATGCCATGTTCATCAAAATGTGCCATAGGAGTACTAACAAAAGCAAATTCTGGATGCAAATCCAAAAAAGCAATTTCCTTCTCAAAACGTGTTGGCAAAGAAATATCATCACCATCCATACGAGCTACATACTCTGTATCAGCATATTTTAAACAATGATTGAGCGTAGCGGCAAGTTTAATATTCCGTTCATTCTGTATCACAACATAATTAGGATGCGTCTCCGCCCATTTTAGTGCAACTTCTAGCGTATTATCCTTTGATCCATCATCACAAAGCACAACTTTAAATCTTTTATACGTTTGAGACTCCAATGATTCAAGAGCTTCTATTAAAGTGTCGGCACAATTGTATATGCCCATAATTACAGTTATACGAGGTAATTCACTCATAAGCATCTTTTTAAAATACGACTTATTTTCATTATCCATTTCTCACCAAATAAACCTATCAGCTTGTTTTTAAGTATATGTAAACGCCAACTGAAAGTATTATGGTCTATCCAAGAGCAGGAATAATGATGAATAGAAACTGTATTGTCTGTCAGAGTGATAATTCCCGTAGTTGAATCCATCGGGCAAAAGTAATCTACGGGATATATCGTCACACCCGCCACCTGTTGCAACCGATGTTCTTCCACTAATCCATGCTTCCGAAGCAGAGCTGTGGTGTAATCCACCACCGTGCCGTCTTCCACTGAAAAATGCTCTTTCGCCTGATAAAACTCGAGCAATTCATGCAGCAGGCCAAGGCCCGGGGCAACCCCGAGGCCAAGACCCGGAGCAACCCCAAGAGCAAGCCCCGATTTTACACCTACTGCTTTCACAGTCGATACAGAACCTTCTTCCTGCAACTTAGTAGCCAAACTCTTCTCAAATGCCATAAAGTTTCCGGCAGCTACGATATGATCCATATTTCGGATAACTTCCACATCTGTATCAAAGTATAATCCTCCTTCGCGATAAAGCACCTCAAAGCGTGCATAGTCACTTACAAATGCATATTTCTTTGCTTGATACGCCTCACGCACATAAGGACAACAATTCACATCAAAATTACTCTCATTCCACTCTTTTATCTCATATCCGGGCAAATACTTTTTCCATGATGCAATACATTTTTGTGCATCTTCGGGAAGGGGATTACCGCCCAACCAACAATAATGAATTATTTTAGGTATCATATTAAGCATAATAAATAAAAGCCATAAACAAGGTGAAAGCCAAATGTAGCAATACCACTTTTTTTCGTATCAACACCAATGGATGAGTTTCATCTCCAATAGCATAACAAGGATAAACCAACAATATGGGATACATGAACCACGACAAATAAGCAATACGATTAGTAAACTGTGCATACATGCAAAGCATCCATATTCCATTACAAGTTAAATATATGTTTAACATTGTATCATATAGTTTATCCTCCAGTTGATATTTAAATTTCACATAGTAGCCCATAATAACAGGCATTGCACTATATATCACAAAGTCTAAACGGAAACCGCTTTTTCCTCCCCAATCCTCGTTAGGATTCCAATTGAGATAGCCTGCACCCGATTCATCTGTCATCCCGGCAAACAAATTCTGAAAGAAAGAGACATGCCCGACAGCCATTAACAGACAGAACAACCACCCATAGAAATACCATTTTTCATTCTTAAAAACCAATGTCAGCAAATAAGCAGCTACCGGCATTTGCATGGAATGGTGAAAACCCAATGACAAAAGCAAAAACAAAATAGAAACCACAAGCTGTTTCCGATATGCCAATGCTACCAAAAATAAAGAAGCAGCTGCCCCTGCCTTAATACCATTCGTACCATACGAAAAAGTAGAAAATGCAGCCAAGCAAACCAAGAATACAATTAATGTATTAGATGGAAACAGTTTACGACAAGTAACAAACATTCCTATAAAATAAATGGCAGCCATCAAGCCAAAGAAAAAGGTTGCGTCAGGAAACACACTACCCATGTATTGATAAAGGTTATCAAACAACAAGTTTGTCGTTTTCCAATCAAATCCCCACCAAGCACCTCCCCACCAATTAGCGTAATTAACCATATCCACAAAAAGCACTGATACAGGACGAAATCCTATAAAAAGCACCATAAAAAAACATAGAAACATACTACCCAAACTTCCCTCTTTTTCGTTTAAACTTCTTAAACGCTGCACTTCCGACAGCGTCAAAACAGTAATAATCAGAAAGTAGATATACTTATATAAAAATGCGGGAACCATATTTTTCACTTATCATTTATCAACGAATAAATCTTCTCCACCTCCGCTTCATTACCGAAATCATGTATGCGAAGATGCGACACAATCTTATTTCTCAGCTCGCTGTTGTTTATAAAATCCACTATCCCCATAGCTGTCTGTACCTCATCAAGCGGCACAATCACTCCATCCATACCATGGGTTATCTGACTTTTGGCGGTGGGATAGTCAGTGATGACCACCGGCTTGCAAAGCATTTGTGCCTCACGCACGGTGACACTTTTCCCCTCATAAATACTAGGCTGCACATAAATGTCGCATGCCTTGATATAAGGATAGGGGTTGCTTTTCTTACCCAACAGCTTCATGCGGTGACGCATGCCGTACTTGTCAAGAGCCTCCTGAATTTCTCTGTCGGGACCGTAACCAATGACGTACCATCGGAAATCAGATCCCAACCGTTCCATCTCGGCACAAATGTGTGGAATACCTTCTATTTTTTTTTGAGGAGAAAAGCGACCTATCGTGAGTATTTTCACTACGCCCGGTTCGTCAGGCATTTCTGCTTTCACCTCGTCCAAATCTCCCTGCTGACGCACAAACAGTGGCGAGAGAATATTTTCTATCAACACTATCTTATCCTTCAATTCAGGAAATGTCTGTACAAAAGTATGAGTGCAGTCATCACTGATGGAAACCACATAGTCGAAAGCATTCCACACAGGTAACTCCAAATCATGATTTACATGGATGGTAGAATAATCAGTATGTATCCAGCATATCTTCTTTTTAGCCTTTACTTTATTGAGAACAATGTTGTGAGGCTGCAAAAAGCTTATCGCCAAATCATATTCACCCAAATGAGCCAAAGAAGGCAAAGCCCCTTCCACCGCATCTGCCACATACTGGAATACACTGGCATCATGTTGCCGCTGTTCGACAGTCAAAGTGTTAAGATATTGTTTGTGCTTATACTTTGCCCATATACGGCGCAAAGCAATCCCCACATGTCCTTCTTTGACAATGGTAGTAATAGGACGCTCAATACAAGTATATTCCGAAATTTCGGGCAGCAAATTCACCCATTCAGGAATAAGTGGCATAAACTCACCGGTATGCTGATTGACAAACAGGTCTATATCTACTTTATCAGGATTGAGAGACGAGAGTAAACCCAGCAGAGCACGTTCTGCTCCTCCAATCTCCAAATAGTGAATATTAATGAATATTCGTTTCTTCATTTATGTTTTATTATTCTTTTCTTCGTACAGTATAACCAATGATGTATTGCAACAGTGACAACTGAAATAGTAAATAAACAATTACAAACAACCCCATAAACATGAGTACTATTATAACAGAAACTTGTAAATAATAAACAACTTGTTCCACCTTAGACTCTCATCTTATCCAAGGAGAGAAAATGGATATAAACAAATATTCCCTAGCAGTTATTACCAATAAATTTAGTATATTTACTACCCATTTAATTATATTCAATCCATAAAAACGGCGAGAAACATATTGTAGAGACTACTATACTCCCTATCACACTTCGCCATTATCCCCTTCTACACGGCTACAACAAAGCTCCGTTTACCATAAAAAATACACAGAATATTGTCATATAACAAGTGTGCACAAGAAAGGGGAACATAAATCACCACTGCTCTATCTCCAGATACAGGAGCATGCATGACAATAACCATCAAACAAGCTACTACATGGATAACATCAAGATATAGGATGCGTTACTTCATTATTTTATTTTTCCAACAGGAAATATATTATTATTGACAAATTCCTTTTTATTTATAGTTTTCTCCTGATAAAAGGAAACAAAAATGCTATCTATGGAAATCTATCTCTTTTTGACATTACTTTTGATTGAGTACTTTTTCGCGAAGAATACTAGAAGACGTTCCTTGCGTATATGGAAAATATACCACTTCGGCACCATTTTTATTTAAATATTCCTCCACTTCAACAAACAGCGGTTTACCCTTCCAATCATCACCAACAAACATTTTATTGAATTTAAATTCGTTGAAAGCAGCAATTTTATCACGGTTCTTTTGTGGAACAACCTTATCAACATACTTTATTGCCTCTACTATCGCAGAGCGCTCCGCATAAGGAATAATAGGAAGTTTATTCTTGTAGCTTTGAACTAATTCATCGGTACTAACTCCCACGATAAGGTAATCACACTGCTCTTTAGCACGTTTCAATATGTTTAGATGCCCGATATGAAACATATCAAACACCCCTGTTGTATAACCTATTATCATAAACTATTCAATATTATGTTCGTTATTCTTTCGCTTGCTCTTCCGTCTTCAAACGAGCCAACATTCTCTATAAAAGCTTCATACCTTGCTATCGCCTTTTCCCTATCAAATGCAGCTACCTGTCTGCATAATTCCTCGTCATCCGTAGATACACTAAAAGGTAACTCTGATATCTTAAAATACAACCCACGGTCATTTTGAGTATAAGAATCCAAATCTCTTGCAAAGATGAAACAAGGACGTTTCATAAATAGATAGTCAAACATTAAAGAAGAATAATCAGTGATTAACACATCAGACACAAAAAGCAGCTCTTGGATGTCAGGATAGGTTGTCGCATCTATAAGAAAAGGATTGGAGTCTGTTAATTGAGATGAATAATTGCGTAAATGGGGATGCAGCCGCACCACCACCACCCAATTTGTATTTTCATATTTAGCTTCCAGTGATTTCAGTAGTCTTTCAAAATCTATTTCGTAGCATTCCATCGAATAATTTTTACGAAACGTAGGAGCATACATCACAATCTTCGCTCCTATCGGAATACCTAATGCACCTCTTACTTGAACAATTTTTGCTTTATCCAATGGCTGCAATAAGAAATCAATACGCGGCGTACCTACTTCTAAAATAGTACCATCATACCAAAAAGCCTGTTTAAAAATTGCAGTACTTGCTTTGCATCCTGAAATCAGATAATCTATACGCTTCGAATCAGCTTTAGCCATTTCTATGTATTCAGGATTTAAGGATTTTTCCGCATCCTTTTCTATCATTTTCAAGCGTAACGAGCTATGCCAAGTTTGAAAATACAATTGACCTCTACGCTTTTTAAAACTTGCTACTGTACGATAATTAGTGACAAAAAAATGCGCTGTTGCCAACTCGTAAAAATAACGCAATGAGTTATATTTCACCGTTTTTACATTCCCTACCGTTGGATAATTCCCGACAAAAGCCCATGTAACTTTCAATTGGGAAGCATTTTTTACAATATATTCGCTTAAATATTTTGGATTACAACCATATTGTGCTCCGTAATAGCTTTCAAATAATATTTTATAGTTATCAATAGGGCAAAAAGTACGGAAAATCCAATAAACACACTTCTTGAGCAACTCCTTCACAAGCATAATTTTTTCTTTATTCTTTCTAATACATAATACCATTTATACAGCAACATACTCTTCACTATTATTCTCAGCTTTCTTTTCTGTATGCTGTTCAGCTGGACGTTTTCTTGTAAATCACAGTCCGCTATGACGCAACGCAATCGGGCTGTAGCTGTTTTTTTTTCGTTATTTTTCAAATAGCGGCATATCATCCACGCGTGATCAATGCAGGTCTGAGCCATTAGACGTTTATGACTATCTGCCAACACCGGATAGTACGTCAGCAAAAAATCAAGACGTTCGGCATATCCATCCAGTATATCAAGGTTCTTTAGCTTATACTGAAATGAAATGCTACCATCCCTTTGTTCGTAATACACCACCGGGGCATTTACAACAGTCACCTTACGAGCACTGTGCAAAATACGATGAAACCAATAGGTATCTTCAAACAACCGTCCTTTGGGAAAGAGATACTTCTGCGCCAACTCGCGCCTTATCAGTTTGCCCCAAGCGAAGTTTTGATAATATTTACCCTCGATAAGCAGTCGTAAAGCCTCTTCGCCCCCTTCTACGGTAAATGTCTGATAGGGCTGGTCATTAAATAATGTAACATGATCGGAATAGTTGTAATAAAAGTTACCACACACCACATCGCTCCCAAGCTCTTTCGCTGCTTCCATTTCCGCTCGCAAACCATCTTTTACCAAATAGTCGTCACTGTCGAGATAGAATACATATTCACCGACAGCATGTGCCACGCCGTAGTTGCGGGCATCTGATAATCCTCCATTGGGCTTATGTAAAACCATCACATGAGATAACCTCTCGGCTATCTCATCGCACAAACGTCCACTACCATCGGTGCTACCGTCATCTACCAACAATACTTCATAGGTAATATTGTCACACTCAGCAATTACGCTGTCTATACAACGAACAAGGTAATCACGAACGTTATAAACGGGAATTACTACTGAAAGAAAGGTCATACTAACTGTATTTATTGTTTCAGATTAAATAAGTCGACTAACCCATGATAAAAACAACTTTAACAACCATTGGCTACGCAGCGATGCCACAGCCAGTATCCACTTCGTAGAGCGGGAAAGGAATCGACTGAATAATCAGCCTGCCTAATATTGGAGCAAAGCAATGAAACCAATATATCATACTGCCGCCTAAATTCACTCTTCCCGGCTATTTGCAAAAGCATATTCGCAACCAATGCTTCACGATTACATTCAGAATCTGTTGTATACTCTCCTTCATTAATATGAGTTTTATATACGCTCAAATATTTATCAAACGTTTGGATATCATAAAGTTGTTCCACCCCTATTCCACTCAAACCGCGATGCCACATACGGTGTATCACCTGCGTCAAATCAATATTAAAACAGTGCTCCAACAAATGTAGCTCCTTTTCCATTAACTCATATTTACAAACAATTTCATCAATTTTCTGACTATACTTCAGCGAAAAATGATACGGTTTGTAGTAGACATATCCGTTTCCCTCTATAACTTTTGCCGCACGGATGTACTTCAAATATTCGAGTACAAACAGATGACCTTCGCCTGCACGAACCATATGATTAAACCTCACCCCATTCTGACGAATAACCTCCATCAGAAAGAATTTAGCATGAACACCTTTCAGCACAGGAGAGTCTACGTATTGATTAAGAAACTCCGTCATACGCTTCTCGTTAAAAAACGCAGTATCACCTTCATGGTGAACAGACAGTATTCCACGATATTCAACGAATATTTCGGAAAGAAATGCCAATTGAAATTCATCCGCTCCTATTCCACGAATGAAACTTTCCAGAAACATCGGTTGAATCTCGTCATCGGCATCCACAAACGTGACCCACTTACCCGTCACACCATCCAGCCCTCTGTTACGCGCACTGCTCACCCCTCCGTTGGACTGATGAAAAGCTTTGATACGCGTATCCTTTCGAACATATTCATCACAGATTACCCCACTGCTGTCCGGAGAACCATCGTCTACTAACAATAACTCCCAATCTTGCCACGTTTGCATCAGCACACTCTCTATACAGCGGTCAAGAAATGCTTCTGCCTTATACACCGGCACTACAATTGATATTATCGGATTCATCATAAACTGATTTTCTAAACCATTATCATCTCCATCACTTTCTTTGCTTCGGTAACAGCAGTGGTATTCACCTCGCTACCAGCAGCTTGCGCTAAACGTTGTGCAAAAGCCTTATCCTTTATTAGGCGTTCCACCCCATCGGCAATCTGCTGTGCTGTCATCTCTACGATAAGTCCGTTTTTTTCATTTTCCAACTGATTGAAAGCCGTAGGAAAATTAGTACACACAATGGCACGCCCCAATATTTTAGCCTCAGTAACAGTCAGACCAAACCCTTCATAACGTGAAGATTGAACATAAACATCCGCTGCTTGAATATAAGGATAAGGATTAGGTTGCATACCTACCAAACGTATTTCTTTATCTACTCCGCGCTCTTTTGCCAACCGTTCAATTTCCTGCCGGCTAGGACCGTCTCCCACAAAAAACCACTGGAATCTGTAACCTTTATTTTGTAGTATTTTCGATGCTTCAATACAAAGGTCTTGACCTTTATTTTGAAGCATCAAACGTGCCACTGTCACAATGGTCACCACATGTTTGTCGGGCACCTCACCCCCGAAAGGCTCACTACCTTGCCTGCGAATTAAATCTTGATTTAATATGTCATACACGCAATGAAGACGTTTTTTATCAACAAGCCCTATCTTGAGTATAATTTCATACAATGCATTGCTCACGGCAATCACTCCATCGTAACGGTCATAAAACCGTTTTACATAACCTAACCGAAACTTGGTTTTCGTTATATCTACATTAATCCAAGCATACTTCTTATCTGCACTCACCTTTTCCAACACATACCAACATGGAAATCCCTGCTGATAAGCAATAGCTACATCATAATGCTCTTTGTGCGGACGGATGGCAGTACTACAAGTCATCCACTCCATAGTAGGAGAGTTTAGCGGTTGATGGCGATACTTGTTCACCCGCAACAAGATTGAGAATGCCATGCGACAAAGACGCAACCATACTTTTTGCAGCAATGTCTCTGCACCCGGTGTATAAGTTATCACCCTCACCTGTCTTGGCACGTAGCTCTCAAACACTCCGCCACGCCCCACAAGCATCAGTGTAACATCCACCTTGTCGTAGTTGAGCAACGGGAGCAGGCTGACTAAACTTTTCTCTGCCCCACCACATGTGAGGCTATCTATCATGAACAGAACTTTCTTTTTCATTTGGAATATATCGTTGCTTTCAATAATCGGTGATAAGCATAAGCCAGCAAGATACCCACTGGTAAATTGAGCAAAGCACATATCACTGCTTGCGCATCTAAGAGATAGGTGATAAACATTTAAGCAATCCCTTTACCCCTCCTGCTATTTCTCGAGCATTATATTCAACAACAGCATGCAAAGGAAGATAATCTTGTAACTGCTCAAATGCTCCTGTAAATGAAGTTGAAACAATGGGAAGATTAAAGATTTTCGCTTCAGCTAAAGTAATGCAAAATCCTTCGTGAGCAGAAGGTTGTACATAAATATCACAATGTTTCATCCAAGGATAAGGATTGGTTTGCAATCCGGCAAAGGTAACACGACTTTCCAGTCCTAGTTTCATTGCCTCCTCTTTGCATCTCTTTACATCTGTACCCGTTCCGACAAAGCACCAATATACATCTGCTCCACCATCCACCAGTTCTTTCAACGCATGGATAGCAGTTAACTGCCCTTTTTCGCTACTTATACGCCCCACCGTACAGATGATAATCTTTGCTTTTATATCTTGATAAGGATTGGGTATAACATTAGCTAAAGACTCTATACTTTCCCTATCAATAATATTATAGACAATAGAAGTACGCTGAGCAAACATTGGAAATTGCAAATCAAAGTGACGCTTACCTTCCGCCGAAACCACATTTATTTTATGGAAAGCAGAATAAACATTTTCTACAACCTTTCGGTCAACCGGAAACCTATCTACATCAAAATGAACCCACGTCCATTTTTCTTTTGCCTTCACTTTCTTCGCTACAAAATTGGCGGTAAACGCTGTAGGTCCGGCATAATCAATGGCAAGATCGTATTCACCGGGATAATCACTCAGTAATGTTTGCACATAATTATGGAGAGGCTGATATGATCTCCGCACTTTAGTCTGTATAAATATCAACAGCAAGCGTAAAGCCTGCAAAAATCGTCCTGATTTCATAGCATTTAAAGCGGATATATGAACAGGATTACGCACTAAGTTGCACACTCTCTTCCATTCTTCATGTTCCACTACCTTGACGTGCTTAGGCAAAAAAGCCAAATAGTCACCACGCTTCTCCCGTAACAACAATGTCACATCACAACTTTCAGACGGATATTGGGTCAGTTGTCCCAACAAAGCTTTTTCTACTCCGCCTACAGTCATCTCCAAAGCATATATAAAAATTTTCATTTAGGCATTTTACTCTTCAACACTGACTGCATCTTATTCCAAAAGAAAAGCCGTTCGCCCTGCGAAAGGCCAAAAACAACACAACACACACACGTCCACAAAACAGAGACAGGAACCATGATAAAGAATCGCACTCCTCCTTGCTCCATGAACTGCGCCAGAATAACAGGCAGAATAAATGAGGTGACAGAGACTATCAGGCAAGGATAAATGCAATCACGCAGATGTTGCTTCACTGAAAATGTCATCAAGCATTTGAGAACGTAAAAACGGACAAAATTGAGCAGAAAAAAATCAATGATATAGATAAGGTAACCCGACCACACCGGAGCCCCCATACGATAGGCAATCCATGTCAACGGAAAAATCACTCCCATAAACAGCGTGACATGAATATTGTATTGTTTCACTCTACCATCTGCCTGCACCAACTTAAATAGATTTTGTCCGGACGAGAAGGCTAAAGACTCAAACATAGCAAACCGTAGAAACAACGGAGCAAGCACAGGTACCTGCCCCAACCAAAGTTGCAATAAGGTTTCGGCTTCCATACAAACCGGAACGATGAAAATATACATCATCAGCCAAGTAAACTTGGTGCCTCTGTTTGCCAAAAGAATGGCATAAGCTTTATCACCCGCTGCATAGCTTTTGGTGATTTGTGGTGAAAATGCCATAGTAAAATTACCCACAAAACCCTGTACAACTCCGTTCACCGTCAGTGCCACCGAACGGGAAGCATTATAAACTACGCCAAAAAATACATTGACCAGCATACTAACCCCTTGCGTAGAAAACACATAAGCACCATGATTAAGCAGATTCCAACCGCTGAACACAGTGAGTTCACGCAACAATCCTTTGTCAAACGTCGTAGGACTGTAATGAGCCTCCTCGAAATGGCGTGCACAATACCATCCATAGAACGCACGCATCAGCAAAGCTACCGCCACTTGTAACAGTGCAAGCAATATCAATCTGTCACCACCATACATCATAATCAAAAAGCAGATGGCAAGTTTGAACGTAACATCCACAATGCTCATATAAGCATAGATAGTCATACGCTCATGAGCCACTATTAAAGCACCAAACGGAGTGCTGACAAGAGAAATCATCAGACTGATAATGGAGCAATGGAGCACCCAATTGGCCGCTATCATACGCCCTTCGGGAATGTTGGCTTCACTATTGAGAAACCAGACCCCTGCCACCTCAAGCACTACAGCTGCCAAGACTGCCATCACGATTTGCGCATTGATAGAAGTGGAGAACATCACTTGCAGCCGAGCACGATCACCCTTACCCAGTGCATAAGTGATATATCGTCCGATAGCTGCTGACATTGTAGAGGTAATGAGTGAACTCATTGCCACTATCCCCCCTACCACTGCATTAATACCATAATTATCAACACCCAATGCCTGAAGCATCACACGGCCGGTATACAGTCCCACAATCATCGTTATGAATGTGCGAAAATACAAAGCAAGGGTATTTTTAGCTATACGTTTATTATTTTGAGATATATCGCTTGACATTTGCTTCAATTATTGTTATTTTCTGATTTTCTCATTCAGCAAATTCTGAAAGAAAACCAAGGAATGAGTGTCGTTACCACACAAAGCATACATGCCTGCCTCTTGCAAGGCTTCCGCTTTTTTCTGCACATGCCTGCCATACATACCTGCCAACGAAGGTATATTCAACTGAAATGCTACTCCTGCCTGCTGTAAGGCTTTATAATCTGCCATCTGCATATATTCGTAGCGTTCGGGATGTGCCAGCAACGGATGATAACCTTTCTCTCGAATATGCTTCAACATAGAAAGCAATCTCATAGGAGGATTGAAATAGGAGGTTTCCACCAACAGGTAGCATTTTTCTTCGTGCAGAGGAAGAATATCGTCTGCCTCCAAACGCCGGACAAAAAGATTGTCCAGCATATATTCCGCTGCCAGTTCCAGCCGGATATTTCCCCGATAACTTTCGCACAACGTTCTGAAACGGGTCTTTAAAGCATCGGTGGTATTGGGAATATCTTCCATGATATGAGGGGTGAGCCATAGCTTACGAATGCCCTGCCGTTCCATCTCTTCCAAAATACGGAGAGACTCTTCGGCAGTGCGCACACCGTCGTCCACCCCCGGAAGGAGGTGGCTGTGACAATCGGTCATACCCTGCAGGATACCTTTAGAAGATACGGATATGTATCTGGAGAACGGCCACATAAAAAACTATTTACCGCTATGATAGTAAGAACCGTAGTGATAGCCGTAACGGTAACTGTAACGACCGTGGCTGCGTTCGGTTCCATTCAGAATCATGGCAAGATTCTTGAAACGCTTTTCGTGATAAATATTTTCCAGTTCGGAAAGCATGGAGCGTTCCAGTAAGCCGGCACGAACCACAAAGAGGGTACGGTCTGTCGCTTTCTCGATAACCTGTGTATCTGCCACAATGTCTATGGGAGGACAGTCCACAAAGATATAGTCGTAGCGGGTGCGGAGCTGTGCAAGCAGTCCGGCAAACTTTCCGTTTTCCAACAACTCTGTGGGATTGGGAGGCACGGTACCTACCGGAATCATCTTCAGATTGGCATATTTATCGTGTGAAACCAAAGTTTCTTCCCAGTTGCCAACACGTCCGCTCAGGTAGTCACTCAGTCCCGGTTGGGGAGAGTTGATATAGGCAGAAAGGGAGCCGTGACGCAAATCGCCGTCAATAAGCAGTACTTTTTTCCCTTTGAGGGCAAAACTGATTGCCATATTTGCCGACAGATAAGACTTTCCGCTGCCCGGATTGAACGATGTGACAGCAAATGCCGTAGCTTCCGAAGTGTTGGCTACCATAAAATCAAGATTGGAACGCAACACACGGAAGGCTTCGTTAATGACGTTCCGATTTCCTTCTTCCACCACAACAACATGTTTGTTGTGAAGCGGTTTCCGTCCGAAAATACTCTTTTTCTCACAGCCGTACAAGGGAATTTCACCGACCAGCGGCAGACTCAGATGCTCCAAGTCCTTTCGTCCGCGCACCTTGCTGTTCATGTTTTCTTTCAGAAAGATGACACCTGCAGGCACTGCCAGTCCGAGCGCAAAAGCAATCAGCAATATGTTCATTTTCTGCGGAGAAACCGGTGCCATGCTACCGCGGGGAGCAGTGATGACACGGGTGTTGTAAGCAGTGAATGCCTGTGAAAGTTCGTTTTCCTCACGCTTTTGAAGCAGGTAAAGATAAAGCTCCTCTTTTACCTTTTGCTGACGCTCCACACTGAGCAGGTATTTCGCCTGACTCGGATTGGAAGCCAACTGGCTGGTAGTGGTTACTTCCTGCTGACGGATGCTGCGTATCTGGGTATTCAGAGAAACTATCAGATTGTCTACCGACTGAATAATGGTGCGCTGCATACTCTGCAAAGAACTGGCAAGATCTTTCACCAACGGATTCTTTTCACTACTGTTATCTATCAACCGGTTGCGGTTCAACACCATATTGTTGTACTCGCTTATCTGACTCTCAATATTGGAATTGGCAATGCCCGAATTGGTAGGCAGCGGCTGACTCAGACTCTTTTCTTTCAATTCTTTCAGAATATACCGAGCGGTGGAAAGCCGGGTATTCAGCGTAAGCAGTTCTTTTTTGTTCTCTGCCGACTGAGCCATGTAAAGGTTGGATGCCGCCTGAACATCGGGTAACAAGTGTTCGCTTTTGAAGCTGGAAATATTCTCGTCCACATGTCCCAACTCGCTTTCGATTACACTCAAACGATCACCTATGAACTGAGAGGTGCTGACGGCAATCTGGTTCTTGTCTTGTATCCACTTTTCGTTGTACACCTCTATCAGGGTGTTCAGGATGTCTTCTGCCCTGGCTATGGATGTATCGTTGATGCTCAGATTAACGATGGTGGCTCCCTTGCTGCCCAATTCGACACGCAATGCATGAAGATAACGGTCGGCGGCACCATCTGCTTTACCCATGGCATAACGGATGGAAGTGCCGATGCAGGCATCGCTATAGAATTTGGTAGGAGAAATGAACAAAGTTCCCGCTGCAGTCTGTATGGAGTCGCCCATCCTGCCGGCAAAGGTATTTTCCGATTCCGCTCCGGCAACCTTCAGACCGGAAATGGTAAAGGCATCCTTGGAATCAATCCGAATGGTGAAGCTGACCGGTTTTTCCATCACCTCACCAAATGTCACCGCCACGGGATTTGCCTTATATAAATCTACATTTTTAAGTCCTTTGCGCACAGTGTAAGTTTCGTTCAGCCTCAGCCGGCGAACCACTTCGGTCATCAATGCGGGAGACTTTAACGTGAACAGCTCGTTATTGATATTGGTATTTGACCTGAATATACCCATATCGGAAAACTCGCTCATGGCTCCACCCGAAGAACCGCTTTTAGAATCGTCTTTCACCAAAATTGCCGCACTGCGGGTATAGATGGAAGGAGTGCTCATCAGACGCAGCACTGCCACAGACATGGTGACAAAGAGAGAAAGAACAAACCAACGCCATTTGGGAACAAACAGTCCCCACAGGTCTTGTATCCGTATAAAATCGTCGGCAGGCTTGCCAGCGGCAGCTTTTTTTTCTATCATATATAATACAATGTAAAAGATTACTTAAATATCAACACGCCCAATGAAGTGAGGAAAGAAGCAATGGTAATCCACATCGAAACAGATTTCACACTGTTCTCGTTCAGAGTAGACTGGCCGGCACGTACCTTATTGGGCTGTACATAAATCACATCATTCTGTTTCAGATAATAAACGGGAGAATTAAACACCTCTTTCGAACGAAGATCTGCCCAATGAGTGACACGCTCTCCGTTTTCTTCACGGATAACGAACACAGCATCACGCTTTCCGTAAATACTTAAATCACCTGCCATACTGATGGCTTCAAGCAAAGTGATTTGGTCTTTGGTAATGCTATATTTACCCGGTGACTTGACTTCGCCCAACACCGAGAAATAAAGGTTCATAAATTCAACCGTCACAACAGGGTCTTTTACCAAATTCTCGTCTATCAATTTCTGCTTCACCAAAGCGGCAATCTGACTCTTGGTCATACCGGCAATATGAAGTGTGCCCAATACGGGAAAGTCAATGTTTCCTTTGTCGTCCAGCGTATAGCCCGATACCTCTCCTCCACCGCTTACCCCTCCTGTTCCTATACTTGCCTGAGCCCTTGTCAGATTGAACAATGCCGCCAACTGCGGGTCCTTACTTGACACAATGATGGAAATCTGGTCTTTGGGCTGCACGGTAATATCTCGTGCGCCACTGATAACCTCAGGCTGATTTACATTGATGTCTTGAAAATAGAGAATCTCCTTGGAAGTATTGCAAGACATCAGCAATATCGCCATTAGAAGCATACTTAAAAATTTTTTTTTCATAAATTATATATTCTGTACAGTTAGTTTTTGTGTATATCACTTTATTTTCTTCAAATTATAACTCTATGATTTAATGATAATAATATAAGAAGGGGTTATATTTTTTCCAGATAGGCTCCCGGAATATAGGTAGTAGCTAAAGAAAACGCTCCTTCCAAGCGTATCACAACCCGCTTATGTCCTTTAATACGAATCAATTCACCTTCTATGCCGGCAAAATCTCCCTTTATGACACGCACACGATCGCCTTGGCGAAGGTTTTCATTGATTACCTGAACCGCATCTTCCGAGAAGTCGAGCAGAAACATGAAATCCTGCATCTGCTTGTCGGGAACTACTAAAAGTTGTCGGGTTTCCAGATTCAGAAGATAACTCATGGATAAGCCGTATTCATTGACCAATGAAAGGCAAGTGGCATAATCTGAACGGATAAATACAAAATTGGGAAGTACGGGTTTTTCCACTTTGACTTTCTTCCCTCTTTTTTCTATCATAACAGTACGAAAAGGAATGTAATGCTCTATTTTTAATCGCTCCAATAATTGCTTTATTTTCTTTGCTGTAGAATATTTTGTTTTTGCTGCAAACCATTTGATAGGCTGCACTGTTTTCTTGTTTGTCGTCATAGTTAAACACGCTTCGCGTCATCGCCTCTTTAGAAGGCGATTTTATAAAAGATTCAATAAGATGAATCATGCTTTTTGTTCCACCTCTTACACAGAGGTAACACATCAGCCAGAGAACGTATAACCCGGATTTTAAACAGAAAAAGAAGAATATAATACTAAAAACATTAGATTTCATAGAAAGGAAGGTTCGATTATCAAGTCATAAAAAAATTGACATAAAAAAGTGCAAAGAAAAGGTAAAGAGAAGAAAATGAAAAAAAATCATTCATAAATTCTATTACCTAAAAAAATAAATATTAACTTTGTGCCGAATTAATGACTTTCATTGCTCCACCTCTGTGTAAGAGGTTATGCAAAATAAAAAAACTACTTAATTGATGACAGCACCTTGCGGTTAGCTTCATCCATTATCACTTGATTCAAAGAAGCCAAATAAATACGTGTCGTTTTTTCTGAAGTATGTCCCATTCCTTCACTTATTACAGATAGTGAAACACCATTTTCACGAGCAATGGAAGCCCAAGTGTGGCGCGGTACATAAGTAGTGAGATGTAGATGGGGAATATTCAACAACTTCTCTATTTTTTTAAGTTGAGCATTCTGATAGCGTAACGCATTGTAATATTGTTCTTGTAAGTCTCGAGAAATATTAGAATGAAGAATAGGCAATACATAATCTGACCCCTCAGTGAGGGAACTATATTTCTCTATAATTTCTTCCATACAAGGTTCAAGACCTATAATCAGCTGCCGACCTGTCTTTTTACGATGATAAGTGATAAGACCATCTTTGATATCCTTTTTACACAAATGGGCCATATCTACAAAAGCCATACCACGTGTATAGAAACTGAACATGAACAAATCACGAGCTAATTCCAACTTTTTCTTACCACTTAAATCCAACTCTTTCAACAGACGTAGTGCTTCTATACTTAAAGCACGTTTCTGCGTCTTATCAATTCCAGTGTACACACCCTCAAACGAATGTTGTTGAACAGCCAAGTTCTTGCTTACAGCCTTATTATACACAGCACGCAATACACGCATATAAAACGAGGAGGTATTCGACACCACACCACGCTGTTTCAGCCAAGATTGATAACTCTTAATCTGCTCGGAAGTTATCTCTTCTATACTGAGGTCTTCTCCCTTACGGAAGTTAAAGAAACTATTAAAAGTACATGAGTAAGAAACGGCGGTCTTAAACTGACCGTTGTTTTGCAGAAGTTCTTCCTGCTCTTTCATAAAAGAAAAAAATGAATTGCTACACATAAATTATTTATTAAAATAGACAATGCCAACATGACATTGCGAGGTTAAATGTATAACAACGGTCGCGGTTAAAAAAGGATTCGTTTATTTAAATTCTTAACAATCAATAAAAAAGCCCGAAACGTTCGCTTCGGACTTTTCTATATACTTGACTTCATTTATTCAACTTCCGGTGTAATCAGTTTATAACCCTTACCGTGAATGTTGATGATTTCGATAGAGTCGTCTTCTTTTAAATGTTTACGCAATTTAGTGATATACACGTCCATGCTTCGGGCATTGAAGTAATTATCATCAATCCAAATAGTTTTCAATGCAAAGTCACGCTGCAGAATTTCATTGGCATGCGCACACAGCAATCCCAACAATTCTGACTCCTTAGTAGTAAGTTTGGTGTTCTTGCCATCAATAGACAGAATTTGTTTCTGAGTATCGAAAGTAAAGCGACCAATCTTATAAATATTACTTTCCTTATTTCTCTTACCACGCACACGACGCAAGATGGCTTCGATACGGAAAGTCAATTCTTCCATACTGAACGGCTTGGTGATATAATCATCAGCACCGATTTTAAACCCTTCCAAGATATCTTCTTTCAGCGTCTTTGCTGTCAAGAAGATAATAGGAATTTCAGCATTTGCAGCACGAATTTCCTGTGCCAGCGTGAAACCGTCCTTTTTAGGCATCATCACATCCAGTACACACAAATCATATTTGTTCTTCAAGAAAGCCTTGTAACCGGCATCACCATCCGGACAAAGTTCAGCCGAGTAGCCTTTTGCCTGCAAATATTCTCTCAAAAGCATGCCAAGATTCTCATCATCTTCGCATAACAAGATACGCAATTTCTCGTCCATATTATTCATTTTTTAATAAAGGTAATACAATAATAAATTTAGTTCCTACATTCAGTTCACTGTCAGCACGTATAACGCCTTTATGATCCTGAATTATTTTCTTCACGTAAGCCAAGCCCAAACCGAATCCTTTCACATCGTGCAGGTTACCGGTGTGTACCCGATAGAACTTATCAAATATCTTTTTCAGGTTTTCCTTCTTGATACCGATACCATTGTCCTGTATCGAGATATAAAGTTTACCTGACTCGTTCCATGTCCGTATGTTCAGCAGCAGTTCTCCTTCCGGTTTCTTATACTTCACTGCATTGTCCAGCAAGTTAAAGATAACATTCGTAAAGTGCATTTCGTCCACAAATATATCAGGATTCTCTGCATCTAAACTGGAAGTGATTTTCCCATTATACTTTTCCACTTTCAATGTAAAAGTATTAACGACTCCCGCTATCAGTTCATTTGCATTCACTTCCTTCATCTTGAGCGTTGCCTTCTGCCTTTCGAACATTGACATCTGCAATACTTTCTCTACCTGAAAACGCAAACGTTTCGTCTCGTCATTGATAACCCCCGAAATATGCTGGAACATAGCCGGAGACTTACCCACTGCAGGGTCTTTCAACATCTGTGCCGCCAACGAGATGGTAGAGATAGGTGTCTTAAACTCATGCGTCATATTGTTGATGAAGTCATTCTTTATCTCTGTCAGCTTCTTCTGGCGGAAGATGATATAGATGGTAAAGATGAATGTCACAAGCAATACAAACGTAAAAATGAGCGACGGTATCATAAATTTAACAGAACTGAATATGTAACTGTTCAAATCAGGGAAGTGAACATTTACCATTCCCATTCGTGCAGGCGGATCATTCTGGAATATTACCTTGCGGTAAGTGTTCTCGCTACCCTCGTTCGTATAGTCGGGACAATGATAAGCCTCCGTTCCCTCACGATCCGTTACTGTAAAATGATACGGAATATCAATACCGTTATTCAGTAATTCCGTCTTTATAAACAAATCCAACTGCTTAAAGTTAATACGCTCTTTAAGCGGTTTATCACTGGCTGTACGCAAAATAGTATAAACCACTTCGTCTAACAATGCCCGCTGGTATACATATCGCTCCTTGATGATCTCCTGCAACGCTCTGGCTGTTTGCGGGATATTTTTACCGGTAGAGATAATTGCCTTCGGAACATTGGCCGGGCGGTTTGTACTAATCTTCATCTTGAGTTCGAAAGTAGAATAACCGTCCAACCCATCCGAAGAGACAGCATAATGCTGTGTGTGTGCAACCACTTCGCCTTCATCCTTTCCTTCTTGTGCAGCCTGCTGCCGGGATAATTGAGCAGCTCTTTCGGTAGCAATAACATCGTCTTCCAAATATTTCTTTGTTTCTACCAGCTCAATATTCCTGCACGCCTGGTCCAAACTGCGCCGAACCGATTCATCAAATTGCTCTCTGCGCATCTTCACCATTTCTTCAATATAGCTTACCTGCAAGTAAAGCAAACTCAGAAATGAGAGACCCATTACAATTCCTAATATCCAAATAGTAGACTTTTTCATGCCAGCAAAATTAAAAGCGTTAAACCTTATTACATAATGGATTAACCAAATTTAAACGGCAATTCTCTATAATTAACCGAAAAAGTCATTTAAACTAATAATCTGACTACTATAACAAAATTAACGCCACTTGGTTTGCAAAAATAATAAAAAATTAAGTTCAAAACCAAATAATAAACCTAAAAGTTTAAGGTTACTTAAATAAAAAGGAACGCCTTTTTAACGAAAAGCGTTCCTTTTAGATGCTATTTTTTACAGTTTACATTATTCGTCCTTATTTTCATTCGCCTCAAATTCTTTCATTAATTTATCTTGAACGTCACCCGGAACGAGTTCGTAGCTGGCAAACTTCATAATGAATGAAGCACGGCCACCGGTCAATGAGCTCAAAGAAGTGGAGTAAGAGGACATTTCTTTCAAAGGCACTTTAGCAACTAATTTCTCATAACCGTTTTCGCTGCTCATGCCCATAATCATACCACGACGACCCTGCAAGTCGCTCATCACATCGCCCATCTTGTCACTTGGAACAAATACTTCAACATCATAAATAGGTTCCAGAATCTTCGGACCGGCATTCTTAAACGCTTCACTGAAGGCATTACGTCCGGCAAGCATAAAGGAGATTTCATTGGAATCTACCGGGTGCATCTTGCCATCATAAACAATCACGCGGACGTCACGGGCATAAGAACCGGTCAACGGTCCTTGCTCCATACGGCTCATGATACCTTTCAAAATAGCCGGCATGAAACGTGCATCAATAGCACCTCCCACTACACTGTTAATGAACACTAATTTACCGCCCCATTCCAATGGAACTTCTTCAGTACCCTTTACGTTTATCTTGAATTCCTGTCCGTTAAACTTATAAGTATCGGGAACCGGCATACCTTCATAATAAGGTTCTACGATAAGATGAACTTCACCAAACTGTCCGGCACCACCTGATTGTTTCTTATGGCGGTAATCGGCACGGGCTGCTTTGGTAATTGTTTCACGATAAGGAATCTTCGGCTCTTCAAATTTAATCTGCAACTTCTCGTTGTTTTCCAAACGCCATTTCAATGTACGCAGATGGAACTCACCCTGTCCGTGAACGATGGTCTGTTTTAATTCTTTAGACTGTTCGATTTCCCAAGTGGGATCTTCTTCACGCATACGGTTCAGTACAACCATCATCTTTTCCACATCCGCCTCGTTCAGCGGTTTGATAGCGCGAGAATATTTAGCATTAGGATATTTGATGAAATTGAAACGGTTGTCGCAATCTTTACCGTTCAGCGTATTGCCAGTTTTTACGTCTTTCAACTTCACTGTACAGCCGATATCACCGGCACGCAATTCTTCAACGGGAATACGGTTTGAACCGGCGCATACAAAGAGCTGTGCCATACGTTCCTTTGAGCCACGATCCGCATTTGTCAAATCATCACCTTCATGTACGGTTCCACTCATTACCTTGAAATATTGAACTCCGCCAATATGCGGCTCAACAGCTGTTTTAAAGAAATAAAGTGAAGTAGGACCTTCAGCATTCGGTTCTACCACCTCACCTCTGGTATTGTGTACTTTCGGCATTTCATCTACAAACGGAACTACATTTCCCAAGAATTCCATCAAGCGGCGAACACCCATATCTTTACCTGCACATACACAGAACACGGGGAACATGCCACGTGCAGCCAATCCCTTACGGATACCTTCACGCATTTCGTCTTCGGTCAATGACTCCGATTCAAAGAATTTCTCCATCAAAGTTTCATCGTGTTCGGCAGCAGCCTCAACCAATGCTTTGTGCAGTTCCATCGCCTTTTCTTTTTCCGAATCCGGAATTTCTTCAATGGTAGGTGCACCACCTTCAGGACCCCATGAATATTTCTTCATCAACAGCACGTCAATTAACTCATGGAAATTAGGCCCGGTCTCAATCGGATATTGTACGGGAACTACTTTAGATCCATAGATGGCTTGCAATTGTTCCAATACATTGTCATAGTCACACTTTTCATTATCGAGCTGGTTTACCAGGAAGATGACAGGTTTACCTAATTTTTCGGTGTAGCGGAAATGGTTTTGTGTACCTACTTCGGGACCGTATTGTCCGTTCAACAAAAGGATAGCAGTGTCTGTTACATTCAACGCAGTAAGGGCGGCACCTACAAAGTCATCACTGCCCGGGCAGTCAATTATATTAAGTTTTTTTCCGTTCCATTCTACATGATAAACGGTAGAGAACACTGAATAACCATATTCTTGCTCTACCGGAAAATAATCACTAACCGTATTTTTGGCAGTAATTCTGCCACGACGTTTTATAATACCACTCTCAAAGAGCAATGACTCTGTGAGGGTGGTTTTACCTGATCCATCATTGCCTAGGAGTGCAATGTTTTTAATTTCGTTAGTCTGATATACTTTCATGATATCTAAGATTTAATTATTAACAAACGGATATGTGTCTCATATCTCCTTAAAAGTGGAGCGCAAATTAGGAAATAAAGACAAAAAAAGCAACCTCAAGGCAGGTGTTACTAAACTATGTTTTACGGCAGGATTATCAAACTCCCAAACGTTATGCCCTCTTATTCTTAACCTTAATACTATCTACTCTTCCGATAATCCCTCAAATAAATATAAATATCTGTTCGATACCGCGAAAAGCAATGATAGTTTTCGTAGTTTTGCGCATTATTTTAATATATGGCCGGACTCTATTTACATATTCCCTTTTGCAAACGACGTTGCATCTACTGCGATTTCTTTTCCACTACCCAAAGTGAAAAGAAAACAGCTTATGTATCTTCTTTATGCCGTGAGCTGGAGATGCGCAAAGATTATGTTTCGGGAGAATCAATAGAAACCATCTATTTCGGTGGAGGAACTCCTTCCCAGCTGTCACAAGAGGATTTCATCAGAATATTCTCTCTTATATATAAGGTGTATAATGTGGAGCCCGATGCCGAAATCACACTTGAAGCAAATCCGGATGACCTGACGCCGGAATATATCACTATGCTCCGCAGCCTGCCTTTCAACCGTCTGAGCATGGGAATCCAAACGTTCAATGAGGACACATTGAAACTATTACAGCGCCGCCACACTGCCGCACAAGCCATCCACGCTTTTAACGACTGCCGCCGAGCAGGATTTCATAACATCAGTATCGATTTGATGTACGGACTTCCCGGTGAAACACTCGATTCGTGGCAGAAAGACTTGGTTCAGGCGATAAACCTGCATCCCGAACACATCTCCGCCTATCATCTGATATACGAAGAAAATACTGTTTTATGGAAACTTCGCGAACAACATAAAGTAGCCGAAGCCGATGAGGACTTGAGCGTTGCCTTGTTCAGCACTCTTATCGACAGCCTGAGTGCTGCCGGATATGAGCATTATGAAATATCCAACTTCTGTCTGCCCGGACTGCATTCCCGACACAATTCCAGTTATTGGACCGGAAAGAAATACTTGGGTTGCGGACCGTCGGCACATTCCTACAACGGCATTTCACGTCAATGGAATATTGCTTCACTGGACGAATACACTAAAGGCATAGAAGACGGAACTCCGGCGTTCGAGATTGAGGAGCTCGATTTATACACCCGCTATAACGACTTTGTAATTACCAGTATCCGTACCGAATGGGGAATGCCGCTCTCCAAACTCCGCAGAGAATACGGTGAGAAATTATATGCCTATTGTCTGCGTATGGCACAGCCCCACTTGAAACAGGGAACACTGGAGATAGTCAACGATACACTAAAACTGACACGAGCGGGTATTTTCATTTCAGACGGCATAATGAGTGATATGCTCCGTGTAGAAGATTTTTAGTAAATTTGTCATCGATTTAACAACCAACAGACACACCCTACACAGCAATGGAGGAAACTGAATTACTAAAGAAAATACAAAAGCATGACTCCGAACAAGCTTTCCGGTCTTTATACAATCTGTATTACGACCGCTTTTTCCGTATTGCTTTCTACTATCTGCAACGTGACGAATGGGCACAAGAAGTGGTATTGGATGTTTTCACCGGTCTATGGAACAATCGGAAACGACAAGTGATTCCCGATGACTTCAATAAATACAGCTATGCACTGATACGCAACGCCGCCCTTAATTATCTGGAAAAGGAGCAACGCCGCGAAGCCATGCCATTGGACAATATCCCCGAAAGAATATCCTCCTCCCCCTTCCCCCGAAGAACGGATTATTAATGAAGAATTATTCGCTCTGTACGAAAATTCACTGAATGAACTGCCCGACCGTTGCCGAGAAGTTTTTATCAAAGTACGTGAAGAGAAACAAAGCTATGCTGCTGTTGCCGAGGAACTTAACATTAGTCCTAAGACAGTAGACGCCCAACTGCAGAAAGCCGTTACCCGACTAAAAGAAAAAATAAATAATTATTTTAGGAATAAAGAGTAGGGAGATTTACCGATATGCCTGTCTTTACTTATAGAGAAAACTAATAAACTAAAACTAAAAAGTAAAAGACATGAGAACAAGTACACGTATGGCCCTCCCCTTCTTCTATGCATTATTAGTAGGGGCGTGCAGCAACAATGACAGTTATCCGAAAGAGTACATCGGATTTGAACGCGCTATGACCGACCACACTTTTGACGCCAACAACCAGGAGGAAACAATCACAATCAAGATTGTTGCCGGCGAAAAGCAAGACGAAGACCAAAAACTAAAACTAAATTCATCACAACCACAAGTATTAAAAATTACAGAACCTAATCCGATTATTGCCAAAGGCAAAAAGTCTGTAAAAGTAGATGTTATACTTTATCCGCAGAAGATTGCCAAGGGCCAGCGTATGCTTACTCTCACTTGCAAACCTGAAAGAAAAGATACAAAAGTTTCGGAAATGTCCATTCATCTGCGAAAGAAGTAGTATCTTTACCGGGCAAATGAGATAACATGAATTCACCGAAATCCGATAAAGAGCTGAACGAATGGCTGGAGCATCTGGCTTCATCTACTCATTCACCGCAGGGAAAATTCTCGGCGGAAGAGGGTTATGACATCTTGCAAAAACGCCTTAAACCGGCATCCCACAAACGCAAAGTATTTACCATTCGATACATTGCGGCGGCTGCCGTCCTCGTTCTCCTCTTAGGATTCGGTTGGATGTTCTATTCTTATCAGCATCCTTCTCCCCTGTTGATGGCATCGACCGGAGCCGAAACCCAAGTGCTAGAACTGCCCGACGGTTCAACTGTGACTCTAAACCGACATTCGCAATTGAGTTATCCCGAAACTTTCGGTAAGGAGCGTATCGTGGAACTGAACGGGGAAGCTTACTTTGAGGTCAGCAAGAATCCGGAAAAGCCTTTCCGGGTAAAGACTTCCGGGGTAACAGTCTGCGTATTGGGAACACATTTCAATGTCAATGCCTATGCCGCCGATTCTTTAGTTGAAACAACTCTGCTGGAAGGAAGTGTTGCCGTAAGCGACAATGCCAATGGCAGCCAAGTGATATTAAAACCTAATGAAACGGCCATTTATCATAAACAGGCCGGAACGCTCACCACACAACCAGACGAGGATGCAGGTAATGAAATAAGCTGGAGAGACGGTGTCTTGTCCTTCAATGATATTTCGATGGAAGACATTGTCCGCCAATTATCTCATCACTTCAATGTAAAGATTGAGATTACAGGGGAACAATTGCGTACATACAAGTTGAATGCCCGTTTTAAGCACAACGAAACGCTGAAAGAAATTCTGGACATGCTCGCCGTAATCGGTGACTTTACGTATCAAACTACACAAGCCAACGTAATAGAATTAAAACAGAAAACTAAAACTAAATGATTTTTGTATTTTACCGAAAGCATAGCATCAGGAAACTAATCTTGATGTTATCACTTTGCTTTTCAATTTCCATCGCTAAGGCACAGACACCGGATATGCCTGTCAGTCTTCATCTGAAACAAGCTGACCTGAAAGAGTTCATTGCCCGAATAGAGGAAGCAACAGGATATTCTTTTATCTATGGTGAAGAGGTGGTATTGAAACATCCTATAACTATCAGCCAAAAGAAAGTACCTTTACAAACCGTACTGACCAAGGCATTTATGGGGCAGGATATCAAATTTGAGTTTGTGGCACATCATATCCTATTAAAGAAGGAGAAACCGCAAACTGTCAAACGACATGTTACATTAAATGGTTACATGCTGGACGCCACTTCTAAAGAAACACTGATTGGCGCCAACATCTATAGCAAACAAAACGGACTGGGAACCATTACCAACCCGTTTGGTTATTTCAGTATAACATTACCCGAAGGAAACACAAAACTAAACTTTTCATATATCGGCTACACGACGCAGGAAATGAATCTGAACTTATGCAATGACACACTGATTACCATCCAAATGTACAATGATAACCAGTTGGATGAGGTCATTGTCTTATCCGAGAAGCCGGAAACAGGTATCCGAAGCAGTCGCATGGGAGCCAGCAACATTCCAATTGCACATATCAAGAACACACCCGCCTTACTTAGTGAGGCGGATGTGCTTAAAACCATCCAACTACTGCCCGGAGTACAAGGTGGTGTCACCGGTACCAGCGGCTTGTATGTGCGTGGAGGAGGGCCCGACCAAAATCTGTATTTATTAGATGGAGCGCCCCTATACAATGTAGACCATACTCTAGGCTTCCTGTCGGTCTTTACACCCGAAGCCGTCAAGAAGGTAGATTTATACAAAGGCAGCTTTCCGGCCCGTTTCGGCGGCCGCCTCTCATCAGTAGTGGATGTACGCACCAACGATGGAGACATGCAGCACTATCATGGAAGCTTCAGTATCGGATTGCTTACGTCGCGTCTGCATTTTGAGGGACCGATATGGAAAAACCGCACCTCTTTTCTGATTTCAGCACGTCGCAGCTATCTGGATTGGTTGATTAAGCCCTTCTTGGACAAAGACAGTAAAGGAGGATATTTCCTTTACGACATCAATGCCAAACTCAATCACCGCTTCAACGACCGCAACCGACTTTTTCTGTCCTTCTACAACGGTCAGGACAATATAAACTTCAAGAACAAATACACCGTCAACGGAAATGAGCAACTATGGAATGAAAAGGAAAAACAGGTCATTAACTGGGGCAGCACTCTAGCTACATTGCGCCTGAACCACGTTTGCAATGAACAATTGTTCAACAATACCACGCTGTCTTACAACCATTTCCGATTTCATATCAAAAACGATGCATCATACAAAGATGAAACCTTTAAGAGCCGTTACCAATCAGGTATTGATGACATAGGAATGATTTCGGATTTTGATTTCCATCCCTCCCCTTCCCATTTTATCAAGTTTGGAGGCAAATATCTGTATCACCTGTTCCGACCGGAAGTGCAGCATGTGCTGACACGTCACCAAGATAACCAAGAGCTTGCCAACATTGGAGAAGGGCCTATCCGTTCTCATGAAATATCGTTCTACGCCGAAGACGACTTTAAACTGAACGACCGATGGAAAGCGAACATAGGTGCTCACCTCTCTTTATTTCATGTACAGCACCACACCTATTCCTCTCTGGAGCCCCGACTCTCATTAAGTTATAACGCACGTCCCGATTTGACATTCAAAGCGGCATATACCCACATGACACAATACGTTCACCTCCTGACCTCATCAGCCATTGCAATGCCCACAGATTTGTGGGTACCTGTCACCAAAGACCTTCATCCGATGCTGGCACGTCAGTTTTCGGTAGGTGCCTACTACACCGGAATCCGTGGATGGGAATTTTCTGTAGAAGGCTATTACAAAGCCATGAAAAATATACTGGAATACAAAGACGGCAATGCATTGGGAGGCAACTCTACCAATTGGGAAGATAAAGTGGAAATGGGAAGAGGACGCAACTTCGGAATAGAATTCATGGTAGAAAAGAAAAGCGGCCGTACCAACGGATGGATTAACTACACCCTGGCCAAAGCTGACCGGAAATTCAGTGAGCATGGTATCAATGGCGGACGCCGTTTCCCCTACAAATATGACCGGAGACACTCAGTTAATATCACCCTCAACCATCAATTTACCAAAGGCATATCCATGAGTGCCTCATGGACGTTTGCATCAGGCAATACAGCTACCCTCCCAATGGAAAAAGGTACTGTGATATTGCCGGACGGACATATCTGGTGGGAGAATTATTACTATTATATGGGATACTCAGGCACTCAGAATCCTATAAACAATAATCAGAATATATCACCTACCGAATATTGCAGCTCACGAAACAACTATCGTTTGCCTGCCAGCCACCAACTGAATATAGGAGTCAACTTCCGAAAGAAGACCAAGCATGGCGAGCGCATTTGGAATGTAAGTCTGTTTAATGCATATAATGCCATGAACCCTAACCACATGTATATCGAATATAAAGAACCCAGTCCCGGAGAACAGGCAGTCCCCATACTCAAGAAACTGACACTGCTTCCCTGCCTTCCTTCTTTTTCGTATACCTATAAATTCTAAAGAATAATGAAACAGTTATCTTTACTTCTCGTATTGACAGCATTACTGACAGCCTGCACCACCGAGATAGGACCTGTCACTACCAATGAGCCGAAAAAACTCATTATCAATGCAATTCTCAGCACTGACAAAGTGGAGAATGCCATTTATCTGAATTTAACCGACCGTGTAAATCCTGAAATAGTAAAAAACGGAATCATCAGATTATACATCAACGGAGAACTGTCCGAAACGATAGATGAATGTAAGTATAATCCTTTATATAATGACAGAGACAGCTATTCCGACTATTACTATCCGGTGCACAGCCGTTTTCAAAGTGGCGACAACGTACGTTTGGAGGTCGAAACCAAAGACGGTCATTTCAGAGCGGAAGCAGAAACCAATGTTTATGAAAATTTGAAAATAGCCGGCTTGGATACCACTCATATAACGACATCCGGCGTATATTCATGGATTGGTACAGCTATACGCCTCAAAGTAAAACTGGAGGCTCCCATGTCCGAAAAGAAACAACCCCATTACTACCGCGTCCATTTAAAAGAAGATTGCACGTACCGGCTCACCAATAAGGAAACCCTGAAGGACTCCATTGCACAATCCAACTACTGGAATTCTCCGGCTTATTACTATGATATCGCTTTGATGGATGGCAAACCGGGAGATCAGAACAACAATGACTTTGACATTACTATCCTGCCTACTACCAGGAATGACTACAGAGTATTTAGTGACATATACTTCAACAACAGGAAATATACAATGGATTTAAGTATCTTCCCCGGTGCTTGGTTTAACGGCCTAGTCTATCATATCCGTCATGCCACCGTCCGTGAGACACTCCATTTTTATGCCATTTCCCAAGAAGAATATCTATATCTGCGTGCATTATCCGCCCACAACGAACATGACAGCAGTGATCCTTTCGAAAATCCTGTTATCTTCCCCAGCAACGTAAAAGGAGGCATCGGCATTTTTGCCATCGAAAACCCGACCGAATACCCTTTTGACGCTTTCGATAAAGATATCGCGGAGTAACTCTCATAAAAGACATTTGCCATATCGGACGGTGATTTTGTTCACCTTCCTGATATGGCAAATGCATATAGGGACTATATTAGCTCTTATTTAGCCAAGCTATAAACAACGTCCATAATCTTTTGTCCGATTTCATCAGCAGCCTCCATAGTAGATGCCTCCGAATAAACACGGATAATCGGTTCGGTGTTACTCTTGCGCAAGTGCACCCATTTATCGGGGAAGTCAATCTTCACACCGTCAATGTCATTGATTTCTTCGTCTTTATACAGTTCTTTCACCTTCGCCAAAATTGCATCCACATCTGTCTCAGGAGTCAGGTCGATACGATTCTTCGCAATAAAGTAAGGAGGATAAGAAGCACGCAGTTCGCTCACCTTCTTTCCTTCGTGTGCCAGATGGCTCAAGAACAATGCAATACCTACCAATGCATCACGTCCGCAATGGCTTTCCGGATAGATAACTCCACCATTACCTTCACCACCGATTACTGCATTTGTGGCTTTCATCTTCGCTACCACATTTACTTCACCTACGGCAGAAGCATTATATTCGCAACCATATTTGCGGGTTACATCACGCAAAGCACGAGTAGAACTCAAATTGGAAACTGTATTTCCCGGAGTATGTTTCAATACATAATCGGCAACGGTTACCAATGTATATTCCTCACCATACATTTTTCCGTCTTCACAAATCATAGCCAGACGGTCAACGTCAGGGTCAACAACAAAAGCCACATCACAACCGCCTTTTGCCATCAGCCCCATGATATCTCCCAAGTTCTTTTCAAGAGGCTCGGGATTATGCTGGAAGTTCCCCGTCGGTTCACAATATAGTTTCTCTACATGTTTCACACCAAGACGTTCCAATAATTCGGGAAGAATAATTCCTCCTACAGAGTTTACGCAGTCAATAGCTACATGGAAATCAGCCTTGCGGATAGCCTCCACGTCAACCAACTTCAATGCCAACACACTGTCAATATGCTTTTGATTGTAAGTATTGTCTTCACGATAGCTTCCTAAATGGTCTACATCGGCAAAATCAAATTCTTCAGCCTCAGCAATACGAAGGACTTCATTTCCTTCTTCCTTATTCAGGAACTCACCTTTTTCATTCAATAGTTTCAGGGCATTCCATTGTTTGGGATTATGGCTCGCAGTCAGAATAATACCTCCACACGCACCTTCCATAGTGACAGCCAATTCGGTTGTCGGAGTAGAAGCCAAACCGATGTTTACCACATCGAAGCCCATTCCCATCAAGGTTCCGCATACCACGTTCTTTACCATCTCACCGGAGATGCGGGCATCGCGTCCTACTACAATTTTATTACTCTTTACAGTCGTTGTTTTACGTATCAGCGTTGCATAAGCTGATGTGAATTTTACAATATCCAGCGGGTTCAAACCTTCCCCCGCATGGCCACCGATAGTGCCACGGATACCTGAGATTGATTTAATTAGTGTCATCGTCCTAATTGATAAGTTATTTCATAGTAACAAGGATAAACGTAAGCAGAAGCGTTCTTTTGTCCCTCGCTATGGGGAACAATCAATCTTACTTTTGCGCGGCCGGATATTTCGCGACCGGCCCTGATATAATTAAACGGAACCAGCCAACCACTGGGAACAAACGTGCTGCTATATACAGAGGCCATTTGTCCTGTAGTGAAAGAGGCCGAAAAATTCTTTCCCGACTTAGTCAACATAAATTCATCGGGGTGTGGTGCAAGATTACCAATGGTATTCAAAGATAAAGTGTCGCCTGTTCCATCTGCCGTTATCTGCTCTTCTACATAACGGGCCAGCACTTCATAACGTCCGTCTTTCAGAACATCCCCATTTCCTTTTTCCACAATTTGCATATACACACCATTGTCTGAGAAAAGAACAAACTCATTGTCCTTAACATTCGTAGTTGAGTCTTGTTCCTGAAACTGCTCAAAGCTGATTACCTTGATATCTTCCTTCTCAATAAACCGCTTAATAGCTTCTCTTTCCTCTTCCTTCATCTCAGCATAGGTCTTTCCGTTGTTACAAGACTGGAAAACCAATCCTAAAAGAAACACTGATGTGAACAGTATACTTAATTTCTTCATTCTTATTCTGTTATAATTTCGGGCAAAAGTAATAAATCACCCGCAAACTTTTATATTGTTTTTAGGCAATTATACTAAAATAACTATTTTTTTGCCAACAATAGCTCTTCATACTTCAATAAAGCCTGTTTAAACAAGTCTATGGCTTCTTCCATCGTGCCATAAAACTCACCTCCCGAAGCATTCAAATGCCCGCCTCCGTTGAAAAAATCAGCGGCTACCTTATTACAGGGGAAGGTACCGACCGAACGCAAGGAAACTTTAATCATATTTTTCTCCGTATCTTCGCGCAAGAAAGCAGAGAAACGCACATTCTTAATAGAAAGGGGAATATTCACAAAACCTTCTGTATCTCCCTTCACATATTGAAATTTGCCTTGTTCCTCTTTCGTCAGCCAAATCAATGCCGAATTAAATTCGGGAAAGACCTGCATCTTATCATAAAGCACATACCCCATCAGGCGCAAGCGTCCTTCGGAATACGTATTATATACTTTGCGGTAAATCTCATCCTTGTCTATACCTTTCGAAAGAAGTTCACCGATGATGAAATAAATTTCCCGGCTATTCGAATTATAAGTGAAACCGCCCGTATCTGTCATCATTCCTGTATAAATACATTCAGCCCCTTCTTTGGTGATATCTTCAAAATACCCCAAACGACAAATCAAACGGAATACTAGTTCGGAAGTAGAGGAAATGTCGGGATGAGAAATGACAATCCGACAAAAATCGCCGGGATAAAGGTGATGATCTACCATCATCTTGCGCCCTTTTGAAGCAGCGACAGCATCCGCCATTGCATCAATACGCGACAGGACATTGAAGTCTAAGCAGCAGATAACATCTGCCTCAGCTATCAACTTATCGGCAAACTCTTTATATTTATCGTAACGGATGACATCTTTTGCCCCGGGCATCCAACGCAGGAAATCGGGGAAAGCATTGGGCACAATCACATTCACAGTCTTCTCTTGCGACTCAAGGAAATGGCATAGCCCCAGTGAAGAACCCATCGCATCTCCATCGGGAGATATATGAGTGACAATTACTATTTTTTCAGCTCTCTCAAACCATTTCTCTACATGGTCAATATTAGCTTGTGAAATTACTTTTGATAACATATATACTTCTTTTCTTTTGAAATGGCAAAAATACAAATTTATTCTTTATTCACAGAAGAATCCGGAAAGAACCTTTCTCTGAAATATCAATATAATCCAACCCCAAGGTCTTACACTCCTCTTTATAGGCTTTTGATTTATAATCGCTGAGTGAGGCATCCAAGACTATCTTCTTTATTCGGAACAGTTTTTGCAATGGAGCAATCTTTCCTTTATATCCTTTACACAGATACATATAATCAATATTCAACAGATTTGTGGCGGACTTGTTGTGCCAATACCCATCAGTCACCATACAAATATTCATGCCTTTCCAATGGACAATCCCTTCATGACTCCATACCCTCTTGTCTTCATAGTCGGACAACAGCAGATAGGGTGTCGGCATTTTCTCGCGTCTCCAATAGGTTTCGCCGATGTTTTCCATATAAACATAGGTGCTGTCCTTCCGGTTTGAATATAAATAAGAGGAATTGTCCGCCTCTATAAAATGGACGGCAGCACAATTATACAGATTATAGAACACTATGGAAGGAGTGGTTGTATGAGGCAAATGAATATAGAACAATAGTGCCAGAATCACATTTATTCCTGCAAATACCCTGATTAATGCTCTTCTGCACCTGTTAGCCCAATAGTACAGGCCCAGTATGAAGAGCCCGTAGGACAAGCATACTTCCAACGAAGACAAATACAGCGAATCAATAAAAGCCGAAGGCAATCGGCTGATAGTCCATGTACCCCAATTCAAACATTTAATAACTTCTTCCAGCACAAACAGGATGTAATGATGAAGTCCTGCGGCCGATGCAAAGACAAAAGCCAGCAATGCCAAATAAATAATAATAGGAATCAATGGTGCAACCAGCAGATTAGCCAATAAAAAGTAAAGAGAGAAACCGGAAAAATAGTACATCACCAATGGGGCCGTACCTAATTGTGCCGCCACAGACACTACTGCTATTCCCCAGACATATCTCAAGACACGGTTGCGGATAAACCACAGCCGGTGCAATTCTGTATAACATACCGAAATAGCCAAGACCGCCATAAAAGAGAGTTGAAAACTCACATCAAACAAATAGAAGGGAGAATATAGCAGCATAGAGAATGCAGCTATTGCCAATATATCTAGAGGTTGTCCCCTTCTCCGTCCCAGCGCTCTGAGCTCGACCAACATACACATGATAACGGCACGCACCACCGAGGGCATCAGCCCTGCCACAAAAGCAAAACTCCATAACAACAGCGTGACAACTATCCATCTCAGAATACGCATTGTCTGATTACGGCAAAACGGCCGCAATACACGCCCTAACAGAAACCAAAGTATCCCGACATGAAGTCCTGACAATGCCAACACATGGCTGATACCCGCCACCGAATAAGACTCCCGTAACTCATCACTCAACTCTTCCTTATATCCCACCGTCAATGCAGAAAGCACGGCAAACTCCTCTCCTTTGAATCCCCATTTCCGATAATACCCTACAATTTTATCTCTGCAAGCCAAAGCCTGTTGCTTGACGCTGAGCACACGCGGTCGGTCCATGATATGCCAATATCCGGCATACACATACGCCGTACCGCTAATCTGTTTCCGCAACAAATAAGAGGCATAATCAAACTCATACGGATTACCTGCGTTATGCGGAGGATGGATTTCACTATAGAACAGGATATGCTCCCCACTTTGCAAGGCTTGCGACAAACTGTCCCTATAAACATATAGCAATATCTGCTTATGCTCCGTCTTCACCTTACATACCATCGTTTTCTCCTTAGCCACCGGAGGTTCTAAAACGACGCCTTGATACATTTTCTTTTCCGGCACCCACTCACAATTTACTTGATTCCACTGTATCTGTGTCACCATACTTCCCAAAACCAGCAGAAACAGACCGACCGTTCCTCCAAAAAGCCACCGATAGCGGTAAGCACTTGTCTTCAGCATCCACAGAAGAGCGGCAAAAAGCACAGCCATCACCCCAAAGTGCATGGACAGTAAATTCAAAGACCGAAAGTAAGTGTCGGATAAAAAAATTCCGACTACCAATGGAATGGTCAGCCGGAATATAGAACAAGGCTTCAAAGCCGAAGACAATCGCACCGCCGGATAATCAAAGATTCTTCAACTTATGAATCATTTCTCCCATGTCAGGAGCTTTGAATACCGCATTTCCCGCCACGAGGACATCCGCTCCGGCTTCCACCAGCAGCTTACCGGTTTCCAGATTCACTCCTCCATCTACTTCTATCAAAGCCTGCGAACCGGTACGGGCTATGAGCTCGCGCAGTTCTCTCACTTTATCCAATGTATGTGTAATGAACTTCTGACCTCCGAATCCCGGATTTACACTCATCAGCAAAACCATATCCACATCACAGATTATGTCCGCCAACATAGCAACAGGAGTAGAAGGATTAAGTGTTACAGCCGCTTTCATGCCTGCATCTTTTATCTGCTGCACCACTCTGTGCAAATGTATGCATGCTTCATAATGTACATTCATCATCATGGTGCCCAAGTCTTTCACTTCTTTTATGAACTTCTCAGGGTTGACAATCATCAAATGCACATCCAACGGTTTTTCCGTCAGTTCTGCTACATATTTCAATACGGGAAACCCAAAAGAAATATTAGGTACAAACACGCCGTCCATCACGTCAATATGCAACCAATCAGCTTCACTGCGATTGATTTGCTGTATGTCTGCCTGCAGATTAGCAAAATTGGCAGACAGTAAAGAAGGGGATATTAGAGGTTTAGCCATAATTCACTGTTCTTATTTCTTAGCATATATGTTGCAAAGGTACGACAAAAAAATGTGTTTACTTACGAATATCCGGTAAAATTGCAAATATTACATGAAGCCTGTTTAAATTTTCCTCAATCATAATCTTACAGTTGTCACAATTTGACCGGTACACTTCACACATATATACGTGCAGGCCGATGCGTACGTACGTGTAGGCTGATGCGTATATACGTGTAGGCTGATGCATACGTACGTGTAGACCGATGCGTACGTATGTGTGAAAATGCGTACGCGCACCCTTATTCTGCCGGCTAGCAGGAAATTATTTATTCAGAGTAAACCGCACTCCCAATTGAATATTAAAATTAAAAGGATGCTCTTTACGAATGGTCTGCCAATTACTGCCGTCATCAAAATAATAAACCACACCGGGCTCAGCATAAATGCCCACCTTATCTGTAATCTTAAACTGTGCTCCGGCAGCAGCCGACAACGACCATTGCAATGGTTTCACATGAATATTTTCGTTTGTTGCGTCTTTGTCCTGCTTATTCACAATACCCACCTTGTGCATCGTGCCCGCAACACACTTTTCAACCATTCCCCCGGCCGAAGCATAGACCTCAAAGCGTTTACTGCTCCACAAACGGCGGTCTACCTTTAAAGGAATTCCGACATAATGCAAGCGTTGCTCTTCTTCAAAATAAGAATCTTGAGAACCGGAACGTAAGTCAGTGGAAAGCAGAGTATACGTCACCCCTGTCTCAATGCCCCATTTCTCATCCAACTCAAAACGAAGAGACGCACCGAATGTGACAGGCATATGGTGCTCCACCTTTGTACTATTATCGGCATTCAGATTAGCAAAATAAACAGGCTCGGTCACCTCACCTCTGGCTTCCAAAGAAGCATAAGGTGAATTTTTCTTCGGTCCTTTATTCAATGGTGCCAGACTTCCGTATCCCGAATAATTCATATTGGAAGAAAAAGGAACGTTACCGGTGGAAATGCCGACCGACCACTTCCTGTCTCTTGTCTTCCGGGATGCAGCGTAGGCATAATAATTATTGCGTCCGGCAGATTTTGCAATCGGTTTCTGCTTGGGCTTCTCTCCTACTGCCTGTTTCGTTTCTTTCTCTTCTTTTTCCGTTGTCTCGGTTTGTTTCTCTTCTACCGCTTTTTCAGTCACCGCCTCATTATTATTAAATGCAGATACAGCTTTCTGCATAACAGCCTCCACACGGCCCGCTTTGTTTTGTGCCAATGCCACTGAGGGAACGATATGTGTCACTGAGGGACGGACAGGAATTACCTCCTCCATATCCGCCGAAGGAGGGAGAGACGCAACCTCAACAGATTTTCTTTCTATATATTCTGCCGAAGGAGAATGCCAAAACCATACGGTCACTGACGATATGACCACCAGCACGGCAATTGCTGCTACTGCCTGCCAGCGACGCCACAACGGAATAATCTTCGGAGTACCATTAAGTTCCTTCTCCAACTGATTCCAAAGATTAGCAGGAGCCGGTTCGGAATAGTCCTCCATCCGATGGCGTAAATTTTTTATCCATTTATCTTTCTCTTCCATTCCTATATCCTCTTTCTATAATCATTAATCTTCTTTATAAGTAAACTTTTGGCACGATACAATTGCGATGAAGAGGTATGCTCCGTTATTCCCAACATCTGAGCTATCTCTTTGTGTCCTTTCTCTTCAAATACGTATAGATTAAAAACGGTTCGGTAGCCTTCCGGCAATTCTTTTATAAACTGCATTAATACAGACTGGGGAATCTGTTCCATTGTATCATCGTCCCCATCCACCACGTCAGGCAACTCTTCCACTACAACTTCCTGATTGGCCGAAGACTTTTTGCGTAAATAGCCCAAAGCTTCATTTACCATCACACGTGCAAGCCATGCTTTGAGTGACCCTTCTCCTTTGTAGGTAAACTTGTCGAAAGAACGAAAGATATTCAAGAAACCATCATGCAAAACATCTTGTGCCGTCTCTCTGTCACCAATATAACGAACACAGATAGCCATCAATTGTCCGGCATAACGCTCATACAACTGCTTGCGAGCAAGGTTATCTCCCTTACCGCATCGTTTGACCAACTCTGTTTCATTCATTGTTTGTGACACTATTTTATTCTATAAATGATGAGACTGCAAAAATACTGCATTAATGAAGCATATTTTTTTGCTTAAGCAGATTTAACACTTCTAGAAGCAGTAAACACGCAGTCTGTACATTTATGCCATAGAAACACTCAAAAAGGAATAATGAAATGAAGCATATAAAGAATATAGCAGTCCTACTCTTTCTGTCGATTGTAGTCTGCATGACACAAGCATGCAGTCAAGACGAAGACATAGATGATATGCAAAACTGTATAGATAATTATAATGCAGACATGGCCATCATTGTCAATCCCATTACCTTGTCGGGGAGTACTTTGATTGATACCGACTTGAACGGATATACTTATATAGCCAACCCGCAAATCTTGTCTGACAATAAGATGAACCAAAAAGGGCAACGCATATTTTATACATACTCTACCATACCTCAAAGTATAGGTGCCGACAACATTCCTTATATTACTATTATTCAAGTAAATAAAGTGCTGACCAAAGAACCTGTTCTCTTAGAAGAAAATAATACGAAAGATTATGGTGCAGACCCGATTGACATTAGCGGGCAAAGCATAAGCAAAGCGCATCTCAACTTACGTTACACCATTTTAAACGGAGGTAACCAACTCATAGCACACACCATCAACTTGGTCATTGCCAAAGATGCCCGGCCTGACGCACAGGGATATTTGAGTGCCGAGCTGCGCCATGATGCGGCCGGTGACCTGCAAATCAATGCCAACAGTGGTTATGTTTCATTCACATTAGAGAATATGCCGGGATTTAAAGAAGGTACATTGAAGGGATTTAAGATAAAAACAAGAACTATTAAGAATGGAACAGATATCGTAGAAGTAACGATGAACAACAATAAGAAAAGTCTGAATTTTAATATCTAAACCATAACCTCAACCCAAAAACTAAACGACCGTTATAATATAATGCCTTATTTATTATAACGAAAGGCGCAGCCGGCAAATGCCATCCTGCGCCTTTTTATTTTCCATCCGCGTTTTGCTGATAAATCTTACTCTACACGGTTGTCATTAGCTGTCCTGTAACCTCTTAAGAAATCCGCAACGTGCATACGCTTCTTTCCTGCCAGCTGTAAAGACAATATATTGATGAAACCATCTTTCACCGCTATTTGGAAATCAGTCTTTAAATCTGTACGAATCTCCCCTATCTGCATATCATGCTGACAAAAGATTTTCTCAGCCTCATAAATCTTCATCACCTGCTTGCCGGCCCCGCCCATATACAGTTCTGTCCATGCAGCCGGATAGGGAGATAAACCGCGAATAAAATCATAGATTTCTTTCACGCCTTTACTCCAGTCTACGCGACACGTTTCCTTAAAGATTTTAGGAGCCGGGCGCAATTCCGCTTCCGCCTGCATCAGTTCTTCTTGCGGGATAGCCTTCACCGTACCGGCAAGAATAGCATCTACCGTTTCAAGCACCAACTCCCCTCCCAACATCATCAGTTTGTCATGCACAATTCCCACATTATCCGTATCGGCAATAGGCACACGCACCTGCTGTATGATTTCGCCGGTATCAATTTCATGCTTCAAAAAGAAAGTGGTTATGCCCGTCTCAGTATCTCCATTGATGACTGCCCAATTGATGGGAGCCGCCCCTCTGTACTGCGGCAATAAAGAAGCGTGAAGATTAAACGTTCCCAAACGAGGCATATTCCAAACAACTTCGGGCAACATTCGGAATGCCACCACAATCTGTAAGTCAGCCTGCAATGAGCGCAGTTCTTCGACGAAAGATTCCTCTTTCAACTTTTCCGGTTGAAGCACGCGCAATCCCTGCGAAACTGCATATTGCTTTACAGGACTAGGCTGCAACACGCTTCCGTGACGCCCCATCGGTTTGTCGGGCATCGTTATCACACCCACTACATTGTAACCTCCTTCAACCAAGCGTTTGAGACTCTCTACCGCAAAGTCGGGAGTACCCATATATACAATTTTCAAATCTTTCTTTTCCATACTTATAACTATTAATCTGCAGAAAAATCCACCAAAACCTGACGGTATGAGTTGAATATCTTCGACTTAGAAACAAATCCCTTATATTTGCCGGCCTCGTCTATCACAGGAAGATTCCAAGCCTTCGTATCATCAAACTTCCTCATAACTTCTTCCATCGAATCATTGACATAGATTCTGGCGGCAGGTGATACCATAAACTTTTCTACCTTGAAACGATGATATAACTCCTGACGGAACATAATGTTTCTGATATCGTCCAATGCCACGATGCCCAGCAACTCTCCATTCACATCCACAACAGGAAATAAATTACGTTTTGCCTGCGAAATGACCTTTACCATTTCACCCAAATCCATATCGGGGCGGACTTTCTCAAAGTCTGTTTCCACTACGCTTTCGATATTCATCAATGTTAATACAGCCTTATCCTTATGATGAGTCAGCAACTCCCCTTTTTTAGCCAGACGCATGGAATAAATACTATGCGGTTCAAACACCATAATAGTAAGATAAGAACTGACAGACACCATCATCAAAGGTAAAAACAAATCGTAGCCTCCGGTCAGCTCTGCAATCAGGAAAATACCCGTCAAGGGTGCATGCATCACCCCCGACATCAATCCTGCCATCCCCAACAATGCAAAATTCTTTTCCGGAATATACGGACCCAAATGAAATTCATTGCAGAAATGGGCAAAGATAAATCCGGTGATACATCCCAAAAACAAGCTGGGGGCAAAAATACCGCCACAACCGCCACCGCCATTAGTAGCACTGGATGCAAAGACTTTGAACAGAATTATCAATGCCAGATAAATCAGCAACAGACCGCCATATCCATAAAAGATTGAGTTATTCATCACCGTATCCCAATCCTGATTGGATACCCCGTTGAGCAATAAGTTAATCGTATCGTATCCTTCACCATAAAGAGGCGGAAAAAGGAAAATCAGGATACTTAGCATGATACCGCCGATAGCCAGTTTCACATACGGACTATTATAACGACGGAATACATTTTCCACCGAATTCATGGCACGAGTAAAATACAGGGAGACTAATCCACAAGCAATACCCAACAAGATGGCCGATGGGATACGCTCCATTAGAAACGGCTCATCCATGTGGAATTTAAACATAGCTTCCGAACCGGTAAGGATATAAGAAACCGTAGCGGCCGTCACACACGACACCAACAACGGCAACAGAGAAGCCATCGTCAAGTCTATCATCAAAACCTCCAAGGTGAATACCAATCCGGCAATAGGAGCTTTGAAAATACCGGCCACTGCTCCTGCAGCGCCACATCCCACCAAAAGCATCAGCGTCTTATGTTCCATCTTAAAGACACTGCCCAAATTGGAACCGATGGCAGAACCGGTCAGCACGATAGGTGCCTCAGCCCCCACCGACCCACCAAAACCGATGGTAATGGCACTTGCAATCATGGATGACCATGTATTATGCCGCTTGATACGGCTCTGACGCCGCGAAATGGCATAAAGAATCTTTGTCACACCATGGCTGATATCATCTTTCACAATATAACGAATGAATAAGCCGGTCAAAAAGATACCCACCACAGGATACACCAAATACAACCAGTTCACCCCTGTCGAGTCAAAATTCTCTGTCAGGAACTCCTTAATCCATTCCACCAGAAATTTCAGGAACCAGGCTGCCAGCGCAGTAAAGATACCAACCAAAAAGCTCAGTATCAGAATGAAATGTTTTTCCTTTATCCTTTGTTCGCGCCACAAAATAAAGCGCTGCAATAAACTCTTCTTATCTTCTATTATAGCATCCATTCTTTCTTATTCTCTTATAATCTTCACTTCTCCTCCTTTACCCAGCTTAATAATACTGGAAGGTTTCGGATGTCCGACTTCATCTTGTCTATAACCGACAATATAGTCTACCGCCTGTTTTACTTCCTCACTTATCTCACTGAAATTGGCAGGTGAAGGCTGGCCGCTAATGTTTGCCGAAGTAGAGACTATTGCTTTACGAAAGCGGAAACAGAGCTCCTTAGAAAATTCTTCACTTGTCACACGAATACCGACACTACCATCTTCCGCCAACAGGTTTTCGGCCAAATTACGAGCACCGTCATAGATAATAGTCAGCGGTTTGGTAGCATAATCTATCAAGTCCCATGCAACTGCAGGCACATCTCGTACATAGAAATCAACTTTCACCGAACTGTCTACCAGTACCAACATCGCCTTACTGTCTGCACGTCTCTTTATGTCATATACACGCTTCACAGCTTCTGCATTAGTTGCATCGCAACCTATTCCCCAGATGGTATCAGTAGGATAAAGAATTACCCCGCCTTTCTGCATAACCTCACAGGCTTTCTTCACATCTTGTCTAATCGCTTCGTCCATATCGATTTTATTGTTTGGGTTTTCAATTCTACGAATTGCAAATGTAGCAATTTTCCCATTGATAACGACTACTAAAACTAAAAAAAGATGCCTAAACAATTACTTCGAACTGTTTAAACATCTTCCCCAAACTATTTAAAGAGTATATTTAGAACAATGTATTCGTTCCTTCTATCAGATTACCCATTGCCCATGCAGCACGGATATTCAAGTCATGGTCTAAAATCAACAAATCGGCATCCTTATCTTTTTGCAATGACCCTTTCCTGTCATCTACTCCCATAATGCGTGCCGGAGTTTCCGAAACCATATTAATGGCATCGCCCAAAGGAATGCCGGCTTTAACCATCGTACGTACCAATACATCCATTGTAGCAATACTTCCTGCCAGTGAAGAACGGTCTGCCATCTTGCATACGCCATCCTCGATAATTACATTCGAATCAGTGATTTCAACTCCCTCGGCAGCGGCATAAGCCAGCGCATCAGTCACCAGACAAGTATGGTTCACCCCTTTCAGTTTATAAGCCAACCGCAAAATAGTAGAAGGCAAATGAATACCGTCAGCAATAAGTTCGATGGTCATTCCATCTGTCAGATAGACACTCTCCACCGTTCCTTCATATTTATATTCACGGCGTTTATGAAATCCCGGCATTGCATTATAAAAATGGGCCGCATGAGTATATCCGGCTTCATAAGCAGCTTTGATACCGTCATATTCAGCCTCGGTATGGGAAACAGCAGCCACTATCCCTTTAGATTTCAGATAGCCGGCAAACTCCAAAGCTCCCGGCAGTTCGGGAGATGAATCCCAGCGCTTGATACAATTGGTTTCATCCAACAATGAGGTATATTCTTCTTTATCCGGATTTTTCACCTTACCGGCAAACTGCTCACCTGCCATCTTAGGATTCAGGTAAGGCCCCTCCACATGAAGTCCCAATACCGGACTGTCTTTTTCTTCCATCAGCTTTTCGCATACACTTACGGCTTTACGAATCTCTGAAAAAGGAGAAGATGACAATGTAGGGAAAATGCTGGTGGCACCGTGTCTCTGATGTGCTTTGACTGCTGTGCGGAATGCCTCTTCCGTACACTCTGTAAAGTCGTGACTACCGCCTCCATGAGCATGCATACATACAAATCCGGGGACAATATACATGCCTTTGGCATCAATCAGATTAGCACCAATCAGCGCTAAATCGCAGTTAGTAACTTCAAGTATTTTATTATCCCGCATCAACACCGAACCTTCGTCCAGCCAACCCTGTGGGGTAAATATCTTACCATTGATAATTTGAGTTAACATAATATGTAAGTATTAGAATGTTTATTGACCTGCAAAGTAAGACATTTTATTTTATTCCTCTTTATAAAATTGGGATTTCTTTCTACTTTTTCCAATCGGCCATACAAACTATTCCATGACATTGGCCATTATCTTCATATATTTTTCTTTCACTTCCACATCATTTATAGGATTGCCCATCGTTATCACTTGGTCTGCCTCATCTAACAGAAAAGTCTGCGTATGCAGTTCTTTTGAAAATTGATTGAGATGGTTAAACAAATCTGTTTCATCCACACAGACAGGGTAAATAAAATGATTACGCTTTGCTATGTTGCACAGATTATCCCTATCTTTTGTATTAAAGTAAAAGACAAAAAACACATCATTTCCCGTCAAAGAGTCAACTTCATGGATAAACGTTTTCCAACGGTCGAAATGAAATTTATTCTCCTTACAGCCCAAGGAGTCTACATAGGTTACAATCTTATATTCAGAATGGGGAAAAGTAAAATGCACGGTATCACGTCCCTGAATAGTAAAAGTCGAATAGGAAGGAAAAGCCAATGCTTTCCCTTCCCACTCTTTAACCAAACGTGTATTCTTCTCCTTTTCTGTCTCTTTACAAGCACAAAACAGACAGAGAAACATGAAGAGAAGCAATGATGAGCTTACATGTTTCACTTCGTGGCTATTCTATTTTAAATGTGCCACTTAGGTACGTACCTCGCGGTGTCGTTATAGTTATAATATAAGTGCCTTTTGAATAACCACTTATATTAAAAACTTCAGGAGTAGAATCAATAAATGAAATAGTACGCTCTTCCATCTCCTGATTGTTTTCTTCTGATGCAACCGTCACTGTAGCATCAGAAAGGTCAACATAAAAAGTAATGGTAACTTGTGCACCTTGAAGATAAGCTTCTACAGGGAAAGAAGCAGATCGGAGGTCATCCATTTCATAAGTTCCCTTAAAATCGATATCTTTAGGGATCTCATATATTTGTGCCCATGCAGACACACTCAACAGCATAAAAAAGCAAGTCATTAATACGTTTTTCATAACAAATGGTTTTATAACAACTGCGAATTTAGAGAGCATTTCCCCATCATCCAAATAATCATCCCATTGATTTGCGACATTAGCTTTTTCTGATTATCAATAATATACATTAAAAGAACAAGCTTTTTTGCGACAAAACTTGAATAAAACACCTACCGTATTTCTCTCAATTCTAATATATAGGTGGTAAAATCATCTTTACTACCTTTAGAAAATCCAAATTTCTCGCATATACGATAAATCCATCGTTCTTCTGAGCGCAACTGTATCTTTAACAAATCAGAGATTTCATCATCAGAAAAATCCAATGCCTTTAAATAACAAACATCTCTTTCTCTCCCTGTCAACTGATATCTCTCCAATAATCGACTGGCAAAATTATTATAAACCAAGTCTAACCAGATATGTAGCTTCTCTCTATCTACAGCCGGGTCATAAGAAGGAAGCTCTTTAGATTTCAATTTCATTATCACTTCCAAAGCTTCAATATATTCCAGCGGGATATCTTTATCTTTCGACTTACAAATAATTTCCAATCTACGAATACTGACATCTTTCTGCTTCTTTTCAGCTTCCAGCTGCACAATTTGCAACTGCAATTTTTCTTTCTCCCCATTATGCATGGTATCATCTTCTGCTATTTTTATTTGATTAGCATCAATCCTTGCCTGCAATTCAGCCTTTTCTTGCATATTCCGTAATAATAACTTTTTATTATTCCTTCTATTAATAATAAGTATCAGATAGATACTTCCAATCAATATGATTATTGTGGTAATAGAAATTAAGATAGTAAGATACCAATGATTACGTATTTCCGCATTCTTATTTATCAAAACAGCCCGATCATACTTCTTTTGCATTGCCAATAATTCAACTTGATTCACACGATTACGTATAGAGTCCGTCAATGATATAAAGTTCGATAAATTAGACAATGCATTCTTATAGTCGTTTTTTTGAGAAGCCTCAACATACCATGAATAATATATTTTAGCTTTTATCTCCAAATCCGATTTATCTAAAGCACACTGCCATAAACTATCTACCTTTTCCCGATATCCTTTTTTTGAATATATATCAGCTAGCAAAAGCAATGTTTTATAATTGGTTTTATGTGTTTGCCTTATCAAAGCTTCTCTTAAATATTCTTCAGCCTCCATCCACTTCTCCTCTTTTTTGAGGTTAGCACCTATATTATAATATATTTTAGATTGAAGAGTAGAATCTACAGATGGAATCATTTCTAATAAATCAGAATAATATAAATTTGCACTATCCTTATTTCCCCAACAATATTCTATATTGGCTACGTTCATTAAGTTACTAGCTTTCCACTCTAACTGACACTCATGTGTATTTATCAAAATTGCCTTTTTAAAATAAGAGACAGCTAAACCATAATTATCATGCTTTTGATTCAAATAACCTAACCCAGTATAAATAAAAGAAGTAATCTTATTATCCTTTATTCTCGGAATATAGCTTTCCGCTTCTTTATAGGCCAACATAGCTTCCTCATCCTTACCCATATCTTTTAATACTCCCCCTTTATATAACAATGAGGCTGTTCTTTTTTCTACATCTTTATCCTGATAATATTCGACAGCGATATTAATCAATGAATCCGAAGTGGCGATAATGTTGGAACGATATTGCGCTTGTGTTAACAGCAATGCATAATCTGCCCGCTCTTTTCCCTCCAAAGCTTCCGGCATAATGATAGACTCTAATACTTTTAAAGCAGAATCAGGTTCATCCCACATTTGTTTTTCTGCCATATCCAATGCTGTTCTCACCTCTTTATGACCACAAGAGACACAAATACATAGGATTATCAACAACATACCAAGCACTTTACAACATGTCAACTTGTCGTTCTTCTCTACCATATACATAACTTTTTGTTTTTTATAATAAGCTTAAGCGTATACAATATTACAATTACCCGATAATACCACCAAATAATTTTATACTAATCTTTCCGATTTATACCAATTCAGCGATATTAGTATCTAAATAAACGTTCAAGGAAAAATGTACATACGTATGTGTAGCCCCATGCGGACGTATAGGTTAGACTAAAAAATAAACGTAATGATTTTTACAACCCTGAAAAAATCTTCAGGGTATAGAGCGCACGCACTTCTTATCCAACAGGAATATTATAACAACAATCAATCATTGGGAAAAGCCAACTCATCACAACATCAAGAAACTCGATATAAACAAAACAGCTCATCTACAAAAACGATGTCCACAGTCTTTACATCTACGATTCATATTACAACGCTTGCTAGCACCTAGAATAAAAAGTATAAGAGCGATAAGCAATATCGCAATCATAAGCATTGACACTGTAGGAGAAGAAAAAACATTACTTAAAGGAGTTAAAAAGTAACAGCCTGCAATAAGCAAGGAAAATAGAATAAACATTGATATGGCTGTTCGGTGTTTAAGATACGGAGTGTTACTGATAATGTTTTCGCTACCACACTTCGGACACCAACAGACCGACTGTGCCTTTCGCTGACTTTCAATTATTGAAACTATTTTTGTAGCCTGGTCATAATTGTCTTTAGACACATAGATTGCAATGCCTTCATTGGGACCGTGAGCTCCATGATGCCCATATTGCTTTTCATCATGCCGATAGGAAGTAATACCTGATGCAAACAATGCATCGGTTACTTCATCAGCATAAATTGAATTATCACACTGTACCAACAATATTTCAACTTCTTGAATACTTTTATTCTCCATCACAATAAGTTACGAGTTATAACCATCATCATTTTTATCTCTTTATTCTTTCCGACTTAATTCTTCTTTTCTGTTTCTTTAAAGAGAATATAGGCAAGAACATGAAAATGCCAAGTATAGAAGCTGTCAACCCACCAATCGTTCCGGCTGCTAACGGAAACCAAAAGGCCTCTTTTCCCTGACCAATCATAAAAGGAATAAACCCTAAAATGGTAGACACAACAGTCAGGAAAATAGGGATAATCTTTGAATTCCATGCTTTAGTATACGCCTGCACATCCGACAGTAACGGATAACGTCTGCGAATGGAGTTATACTCATTCAAAATGTAAATACTTGCATTCACCGTTATACCGCATAATAGTACAAAAGATGCAAACCCACCCTGGTCAAAGTTCAAGCCAAAAAGATAGAACGTCAAAAATACGCCAATATACGAAATAGGAATCACAAAAATGATAGCCAACGGTTGCTTGAGTGAATTAAACAAAATGCTGGTGGTAAAGAAAATAATCGCAATCACTATTAAGAGCAATGCATATTGTGCGTTGTCCTTCTTTCCCCATGACCACTGTTCCTGCTCATCTTCCGCCGTATATCCCATCGGCAATATCTTATTAAAGGCTTCCAAATCCTTTTTTAACAGTTTCCTTCCTTGCTCGGAAGAACCGATGTATTCATATTGCAGACACAGACGATACTGCTGGTTCTCTTTTGCCACCTTCTGTGGAGACTGTCCTTTCTCTACCGTTGCAAAATCCGCCAATTTATAAGAGTGTCCGTTTATCATCAAAGGAACATTTACCAACCCCCATACATCATATTTCTGCCCCTGCATGGAAGACAACTTCAACCATTCTGCCTGATTTTCAAACAATACACTTCCGCAATAAATATCACGTCCGAACACAGGGCCCAAGGCATTGAACAACTGTGTAGCCGTAATATTCTCCTTGGCCATCCTTTCCCTGTTCAAGTCAAGATAGAATTCACTGTAATCGTCCTTCCACCATGAGAATTCCGAATTAATAATCACCTCTTTTATTCGACGATGCTCCAAAAGTTTTTCTTTCAAGCGGTCTCCCCAATAGGCCAACTCATCATAATTATATCCGTACATCTTCACCCGGAAACTTCCCGCGCTCTCACGCACATCATTGTTAAAACCCTGGTCTTGCAAGCCATATACTCCCCAGCTTCCTCCTCCCAATGTCAAAGCTTTGCTGATAATGTTAGACTTCAATGTATAAGGAAATCCACTGTGCTCCACTTCTTTCGTAAAATAAATCTGTAAGTTTGCCTGCCGTGCACTATATATAGATGTCTGGAACTGCCTAATCTCTTTAAAGTCACTCAGATAAGTCTCCATCTTCTTGACCAATGCATTCATTTGCTCCAAGGTACTTCCGTTAGGCAGATTGGCATTCACATACAGCACCACTTCCCCCTCATCACGATTAAAGTAACTGCCTTCGTACACTTTCTCGACAAAAAGACGCAAGCTGCCTCCCAGTGCCTTGTCCACTATCGGCTTCACTTTCTCTTTATATGTGGAGTTACTGAATACTTTATTATAATATTCGGCAAATTTTCCTTCACCTTCCATCTTCTCCGGCAACATAAAGACGGGCAAACCAAAGCCCAAAGCCAATAGAATGCAAGCTATCACCCTAAAACGACACAGATAATAAATGAAACCTTGATAGAAACGGGTGAAATAAACAGCAAAACGCTTCATCCAAGTGCGTCTGTGCTTCTTCACCTTTTTCTTCTCCAAGCCAATCTTGTCAATCATAGAAGGAACAAAGAACAAGGCTACAAACAATGAAACGGCCAGATTTATGATTACCACTGCTGCAAAATCCTGCAAGTTCAGCCGAATCTTTTCATCGAGGAAGAAAATAATGACTAATGCCCCGATGGTGGTTAAGGTAGCAGCCAACACAGAGACAAATGCCTTTAAGTTCCTACGATGCAAAATATGGTCGGTCATGACAATCGTATTGTCTATCACCAAATTAAGAGATATGGTAATACCCGCCAAAGAGTAAAGCTGCATTTCCAGTCCGAATGTATAATAGAAAATAGCCGCTACGGATATGTTGATAGTCAAACTGGTGACTATCAGAAACAAGTAACGCAAATTGCGGGTTATCAATGCGACAAACAGCAATAAAATCAGTACAGTCAGTCCGGTACGGAAATAAATCTTATCCAACTCCTTTTGGATATATTCTGTAGCATCATAACCGATATGCACTTCATATCCGGCCGGCATCTTCGCCTGCAATTCCGCCATACGCTCTTTCACCTGGCGGCTCAATTCCAACTGATTGGCCGTTTCTTCGGCCGTAATATAAAGATAGATAGAATTCAATCCATTGATGCGGTAATAACTCTGCGGTTGTTCTTCCACATGCTTTACTTTTATCAACTTATCCAGTGTGACCACCGTGCCGTCTCCCGCCTTCAGTTGAATGACATCGGGCTCAAACTCCGTTTCCTTACCTGTAGCAGTGCGCACCACCCGAATCCAATCCTTATTATCCGGACCTTTCTCTATAGAACAAATACCTAGAAATTCTTTTTCGTAATGGCGGTTGATGGCGACCTGTACATCTCCCAGTGTTATCCCCAAACGAGACAACTGTTCACTGTCATATTCCAATTGCCATTCCATCGGAGTAGCCCCATTCAGCTCCACCTTATAGATGCCTGCCAATTGCCCCAGTACTGGCTTTATATTCTCCTCGGCATAGTTCTGAATCAAGATAGGATTGGAAGGGGCATTGAGAGTATACGTCATAAATGGCCGCGACGCTTTATCATCCGACCGGCGGGTACTAATCTGAGGATAACTTACTCCGTCAGGAAGTTGTGCCCACGTTTGGCGGATAATGGTTGACACCTCAAAACGAGCGGCATCAATATCCGCATGCTTATCCAGTTCCAGTGTTATGCTTCCTCTTCCATTGTCGGAAGTAGATATTACATTTTTTATTCCGTTTACCCTTGCCAGCATCGATTCCAGTTTACTGGTCACTTCAGCCTCTATCACTCGTGATGAGTTACCCGGCATCCTAAATGAAATAGTCAGCCCCGGCAAGACACGCGACGGCGCCAGTTTGACCGGTAATAACGGAACCAAAGCCAAACCTATCAACGCCAAACAAACAAAAGTTACTATCAGCGTAAACGAAGAGAAAGTACGAGAGTTGCTCATCGATACATACCTACATTAAAATCAAACTTATCAGACAATGAAAATCCCGAAGCAAAGTCGTGCAATGTCAGTTTCCGTATCTTATAATAATTCAACCAATAATTCTGCAAAGCTGAAATATAATTCTTCTGCGCTTCCTGCTGGCGGTTTAGCGAAAGAGTCAGACTGTTCACATCCGCTTTACCGATAATAAAGCGTTGCCGTGTCTGTTCATAGGCCATTACCGCCAAGTCCAATGCTTCTTCGGCACTGGTAATCAGGCGTTGCTGGATATTAAAATCACTTACTGTCATTATAACCTCTTCTTCCACACTAAGCTCTTCCTGGCGTGCGGCAATCTTTACCACATTCAGGTTATTCTTTGCCATGTTGTATTTCCCTTTTCTTACTCCCCAGTCCACCAATGGAATAGAAACACTCACCGACACCAAATCCTGTTGCAGAGGATGGCGGTAGGCATCCCCGAACTTATCTGCCACCTGATTGAATCCGACACTGGCATTCAGGCTGGCATTAAAACGAGATTCCACCTTAGTCTTGTTCACATTCTGTTCCGCTTCCAAAATATTCTGGCGTTGTTCCAGAAAAGAGGGGTTGTTCTCTTTTGCTTTAGCCAAAGCCACATCTACCGGAATCTCCATTGCAGAAGGGCGGCCGGGCAAAGACAATTCGATAGTCGTATTCTTATCCAGATTCAGAAAAGAGGCCAATGAGAACATGGCACGCTTCAGTGCAATCTGTGCATTTTCCAATGTGTTATGCGCATTTACTTTATCCAATTCAAGAGTCAATAAATCGGCACGTGAAATGGCTGCTATTTTATGACGTTGCAGTCCGATACTGTACAGGGTATCACTGGAGGCCACATTCTCTTTAGCCAATTGATAGTCGGCTTGAGCCATCGCCAATGCAAAGAAGTAAGTGACCGCCTCTTCTGACACCGTCTCCGTATTGTAAATGAATTGTTTCTTTACCTTTTCATATTTCAACGGCTCAATCTTACGGTCCCAACGAAATGCATTATACCCCAATAAGCTCTGCTGATAACCTACCCGGATAGGCACACTGGAATATTGAGTAGACTTCGTATCACCAAAGTTGCGCATAAAGTCGAGTTGGGAATCTATATAGAAGGTACCGCCTGTCCAGTCCAAATTCTGCCTAATACTCAGTCCACCACCGGCACTGAACATCTGCTGTTCACGATATACGTCCATATCCTCATTTGAATCATAACGCTGAGTGATATAGCGATAATACTTTGCCGGAGTCAAATCGAGCGTCAGACTGGGAAGACGATTCGCTTTATACGTTCTGAATTCCCAATAACCCGATAAATACATGTTCTGATATCTGAATGCCGACAACGAACTGTCATTCGCAATCTCTATCGTATGTTGCAAATCCAGCTTCACCGTCTGCTGTGCCTTTGCTCCAAGCGATAAAAGGCACCCTATGATCCATATACTAACGTACTTCATTTTTGTCATGTTTTCTATAAATAAACCAATATATCAAAGGAATAATGAACAAACTGACCAATGTTCCCACTACCATCGAACCAATCATGGCAATAGACAATGGTTTTTGCAATTCCGACCCCATATCCGAAGTAAACAACAATGGCACCATTGCAAAAATAGTAGTCAATGACGTCATGATAATGGCTCTCAAACGCCTTTTACCCGCAGTATGGATAGCCTCAACCAAAGGCACTCCCGCCTTGCGTAACTCATTAATGGTGTCTAGTTTCAAAATAGAGTTATTCACCACAATACCGCAGGTTACAATGATACCAATGGCCGACATCAGGTTCAGCGTATGCCCAAGCGCCCATAAGGTAATCAAAGCAAAGGCTGTGTCAATCGGTATTTCCAACAACACAATGAGTGGCTGCAAGAAACTCTCGAACTGTGCGCACAAGATAAAGTACATCAATAAAAGTGACACAAACAGAATGACAGTCAGTTCGCCCATCATCTTTTCATTCGAGAAGAAACTACCTGAAAAATCAACTTCCCATTCATTCTTTTCTTTAACTGTTTCCTTCACCTCCTTCATAAGTCGTGTCGGATTTTCAACATCATAAAAACTCAACGGAATATATTCCCCGTTCTTACCGGCCGTAATGCTCTTCAAATCCTCTGCCGGGACAATAGACACCAACTCGCTCAGCGGAATATAATTCACCTGTCTATTCTTATCAGGCAACGTTTGAACCAAAGTTTCATTCAGAATACGGTTTACACTCTTTTCTTCTCCGGCAATGCCGATGGGCAAGTATTGCTGGTAAGAACGCAAGGTAGATACTTTATTTTCTTTAAAAGCTGTGCGCAACACTCTGGTAAGCTCTTCATAGGCTATGTTATACAACAACAACTTTTCCCGGTTCACCACCAAGTTCAACTGATTACGGAAAGCAATACCTGTCGGTGTCATTCCCGTTGCTTGAATAACATCCTTTTCCAATTGCTGTAACTGCTCGGCTTCGGGAGCTTTTGATTTATTGGCAACATGAAGTTCAGCTACGATATCTGCCTCTCCTGTTACAAATAACTTCTCGAAAATAGTTTCGGGGGGAGAAAAAGAGACCACTGCCAAAGGATATTTCTCTTCCACTTCTTTTGTCAGCAAATCCTGCAATGGAAGTATTTCTGTCGGTGTCCCGGTCTTAAAATAAAGCTCCGCTTCAGTGGAAGACAACTCACTTCCTCCATTCAATATATAATCCTGCATACCCACGTAAGCCGTATGCTCAGTCACCTTACCATCCGTCAGTTTCATCAACTCGTCCACTCTTCTGTTATTCTCGTCCACATGAATGTTTTCATTCCATTCGATACGCATTATCAGTTCATTCTGATCTATCTCCGGCATCCTTTCCTTTTCCATAAAATAGAAGAAGAACACACAGACTGGCAAAGTGGCCAAAGTACCCAACAGACTAATCTTTTTATGAGAAAATACCCAATCGATACCTTTATCATAAAAACCCTCCAGCCATTCATTTTTCAACAGATTATCAAATCTCTTGGACAAGAAGCTCTTGCTCCGTATGCCTGCTCTGTAAAATAACAGATAAAGCACCGGCAAAAGCATGATGCCGGTAACATACGAAATCATCAATCCCACTGTGATAGAAAAAGCCTGGTCCATAAAGATAGCACCTGCAATACCGCTCATAAATATCAACGGCAGGAAGACGGCAATGGTCGTCAGTGACGAACTCAACATCGGAGTAATCATTTCCGTAGTTCCCACAGCACATGACCGCTTCAATGAATATCCCCGCTCCCGATACTGAGAAATATTCTCCGTCACGATGATGGAGCTGTCAATCATCATACCCACAGCCAAAATCAAGCCCGACAATGAGATGACGTTCAACGAGACATGACAGAAATAGAAGAAGAAAAAAGTAATGACAATAGAAGTCACCATGCTGATACCGATTACCAACGGCGAGCGGATATCTCCCAAAAACAATATGGCAACAATGAAAATAAACAAGAAACCTAAAGACAAATTCTGTTGCAAGTTAGAAATGGTATAATCCAACAATTCCGTCTGGTTACGGCTTACACTGAATTCAATATCGGGATAAAGAGAAGCAAAATAATCGGTCGTTTCTTTCAACTTCTCTTTCATTTCATCCATATTCTCGTCACTCTGCTTTATGATAGCCAAGGTCACCGCTTTTTTACCTCCGGCAACGGAGAGCCCGCTTTCTTTTTGTGAGACGACATCCACTTTGCAAAGTTCCTTCAATTGCAAAATACGGTCTCCCTTACGAATATAGATATTCTTCACATCTTCCGGAGTACGGAGCAGCGTAGCGATACGGATATTATATTCATAATACCCATCTCTTACCAGCATACTTCCCGGCTCCACATTATTGGAAGCCAATGCATTCTCGATATCCTCCACCGTGATACCCGTCATGGCCAGTTTATCTTTATCGGGAACTATCTGAAGCAGTTTTCCGGGAACCCCCGTAATATCTGCCATTGCCACTTCGGGCAACTGTTCGATACGGCGTTTAACCACATTTTCCGCCAATTCGCACATATCCAGAAACTGTTGCTCATTCGTGCCCTCATAAGGCCGGTCATTCTTCAGTGTCATGTTCAGATAGAACACCGGAATATCCGTTGCACTAGCCTTTATTGCTTTAGGACGCGCCACCTCTTTGGGCAGGCTGTTCATGGCAGCATCAATCTTTTCATTGACCTCTATAAACGCCAAATCCGTATTGACACCAAACTCGAACTCCATGCGGATAATACCCGCACCGTCACGAGTCTCACTTTTTATTTCTCTCAATCCGGCCACCTGCAACAATTGTCTGCGGACCGGTGTAACGACCGTATTCTCCAGTTCACGCGCCGAAGAGTTTTCCCCCGATACCTGAATGGTAATTTGGGGAATAGCGATATCAGGCAGCAGAGATACCGGCAATGAGAAGTACGTCACCAGCCCGACAATAAAACAGGCAGTGAACGCCATCAGCACGGCTATAGGACGTTGTAATAAGAACTTTACCATCTATTAATTCTTTTCAGATTCTTCAATTCATTCAGAATGACAATTCTCAATTCTTAATTACCTTGACCGGAGCTTCATGTGCTAAATTTACATTACCGGTGGCTATCACTTCCATTCCTTCCTCCAGACCGTCTGTGATAGTATATTCTTCCATATTTTCCAGTCCGGTATGCACATAGTTCCACATAGCCTTACCATCTTTCAGTGTAAACACCACCTGCTTACCCGAACGCAGGACAACAGCCGTTTTAGGAATCACCAACTGCTCTCCTACCGAACGCTTCACACTGACTCTGACATTCATTCCGTCAAAAAGTTTATTGCCTCCATTCACCCGCGCCTTTACACGCACCATACCGTTTTCGTCCACCAGCGGATTGATTTCACTGATATTTCCCTGACGTACACCGGCAGCGGAAGCATAAGGAGTCACTTCCACTTTATCCCCTACCTTAATCAGAGGCAGCTCACTTTCGAGCACAGTGAAATCAACTTCCATCGTACCGGCGTTAATCACCCGGCAAAAAGCTTCAGATGTTTTTGGGATGTTATGTTCTTTTTCGAAAAGATTGGCGACAACGCCATCAAAGGGTGCCACCAGCGTAGCTTGTTCCACATCATATTTGGCAGATTCATATTGGGCTTTACTTTGCTCATAACCACTTTTTACTTTTGCCAATTCCAATACATCGGCCGGCACAGCTTTCAAGTTGTCGGGTGCATACCCCTGTCCTATCAATACATCCTGCATCTCCAATGTAGACTGGGCCAGTCCATTCTTCTGCTGAGCCAACGTATTATTCAGCTTAAACAAATCAAGTTCGGCTATTTTTTGCCCCTTACGCACCACATCTCCATTTTTCACCCAAACGTGGGCTACCACTTCTGCAGTGCGGAAATACAGGTCGGCATAATCCTTTGCCGTCACTTTTCCATTACTGATTAGTTCATGATTGAACACTCGTTTTTCCAGCGGTACTACCGTCACCTCATTGGGTAATGAGGGCAATACAGTTTCCACACCTTCTTTTTCCTTAGAATCTTTCTTTTCATCAGAACAAGCTACCATTGTAGTGGCCAGCACCAGCCCATAAGCCAATATGTGTAGTTTCATAGTCATGTTATTCTTGTTTTAAAGGCAAAAAAAAATATTATAATTGAATAAAGCTCATTTTTACTCTTCTTTTTTTGTTAAACTTTCCTTATTAGGTATTTATACAACTCAGCCAAAATAGGAATATCAAAGTAATTTCTTTATTTCCTCCCTCATTTGCCTGATGGCCGTGGATTGCACCTTCGGCTCTT